>JACKQG010001260.1_pt1 | contig 35515 bp, 34 predicted proteins | sample 8237621 | NCBI WGS metagenome assembly JACKQG01 (sample SAMN15677084, study PRJNA649215) | marine metagenome | biome: marine; feature: Black Sea; material: saline water; isolation source: suspended particulate matter (SPM) from the Black Sea western gyre | collected 2013-06-09/2013-06-10 | depth...
CTTCATATAATCAATCAGAGCATCAACGCCAGCTTCAGGCATGGCGTTATAGATACTCGCTCGCATTCCTCCGACTGAACGATGACCTTTTAGGGTGGTTAACCCAACATCCTCAGCACCTGCTAAAAATTCTTTGTCTAAGTCGGCATTGGCCAACACAAATGGCACATTCATCCAAGACCGCGAAGCTTTTTCCACGGGATTACTATAGAAGTTCGAATTATCAATCGCGGCATACAATTTATTGGCCTTGTTTTCGTTCAATTTTGCCATAGCGGAAAGCCCCCCTTGTTTTTTCATCCATTTGAAGACCAAACCCGCCAAATAGAGCGTATACGTCGGAGGAGTATTCAACATCGAATCCGCTTCAGCTTGTTGCGCGTAATCGAAAACACTCGGGGTCGTGGATAACGAATTCCCAATGAGATCATCGCGAACAATTACTAACGTGACGCCCGCTGATCCCATATTTTTTTGCGCACCCGCATAAATCAGCCCAAAACGACTCACATCGAATGGACGGGATAAAATCGTCGAGGAAAAATCGCCAACCAGTGGCACATCCCCGGTATCAGGAATCCAATGAAATTCCACACCACCTATTGTTTCGTTTGGAGTGTAGTGCACATAAGCAGCATCTGAATTCAAAGACCAGTTCTCAAAGGGAGGAATGGTGGTGAATTTATCAGCTTCAGAGGAAGCCGCAACGTTCACCGTGCAATATTTTTTTGCCTCACTAATAGCTTTCTTTCCCCAAGCACCAGTACAAATATAATCAGCTTTGGTTTTCCCACGAAGCAGATTCATGGGGATTGTTGCAAACTGAGCAGACGCACCCCCTTGTAAAAACAATACCTTATAATTCTTGGGTACATCCAACAGTTCACGGACATCCTTTTCCGCCTCCTCGTGAACAGATACAAATTCCTTGCCTCTGTGACTCATCTCCATGATCGAAGCCCCAGAATCATGCCAATCCGGCAATTCTTCTTGCGCCTGCTTTAACACGGCTTCTGGTAACATCGCTGGGCCAGCACTGAAATTATATTTTCTGGACATTACAACATATCTCCTGCTGTTCCAGTGGCAGCAAGAATAAGTACATCTTGCTTGCTTTGAAAAAGATATTTAGCGCTTTCCGCCGCTTCACTGAATATTTTGCTGAACTGGGGAGTTCGGTGATGTTGCATGGGAAGAGCCATTTCCAGAGAGACATGTTCTGTGACAGGTGTAGGACCAAGTGCGAGTAGATATTTCTTTTTCATGCTGTTATTTTTCCTGATTGGAGTTATCAAAGATTAAAGGGGCAATTTTTCATTGCCCCAAAATATGCTTGTTTATGACTAAAATAAAATGTTGCCCATATTTCCTATTCTTCACATTAAACATAACTCCACCGGTCAAGCTTATGACCGACTGCGGTTCTCTTGAGAATCAGGAGGGTCCGGGAGAAAAAGTAGGCTATAAGGATTTCTAGAATTTAGAAGAAAAAAACCAAACTGGAGACCTTACCTATATATAGGAGTTTATGCTTCGCTATGAATATTCTTTTATAAAGGAATTTTGTTCTAAAATCCAGTTTTTATGCTCAGGAAAGGATTCTGGGGGGTCAGGGTTTTTCCGGGTCGGGTGGAGAGTCTGAATCTTCCAGCTCAAGCCCCAAGTCTTCGATTTCGACTTCAGAGATATCTTCATCACTTATGACGAGTGGTCCATCTGACTCATCAATTTCCAGTTTTATCTCTAACTCGTCAAGTTGAACCGGGGGTGGAGATAGCTCGGGAGTTTCCGGTACAAGACCTTCATCTGCATCCAGTAATATTTCGGTGCCTCCAAGATCCAATACTGGGGGCACTGGTTCCGCTGTATCATCTTCCAGATTATGGGAGGGCGAAAGAGTTATCTCGATTTCCTCATCAACTTTTTCAAAAGCGGGGTCTTCAGTCGGGAGACTGCTTTCTAAACCATTGATTTTTAGCTCTATATTTTCCGGGCTCAGATCGATAGTTTCCAGTTCCTCGCTGACGTCAACCTGAACTTCTTCCGGCTCAGTTTTGGTGGTTGCTGGAGTGGGTGGCTCCTCTTCAAAAGGTTCCAGTCCCAAACCCAATCCCTCCACTTCCATTTCCTCAAGATTGATATCTGTACCGGAGCCAAATTCCATGGCAGTAAAGTCCGTGGTGTCTAGTTCGGAACTATCTGGTTTTGAAGTGGTTTTTGCTTGATCTTGCTCGGCATCGGATAAATTTAGAAGGAATTCCTCCGACTTGAGTTCCGGGTTTTCCTGGGAACTTTCGCGAGTTTCTATAACGGCAATACCTTCCTCAGCTTGGGAAGTGGATGCGCCTGACGATTCTTGTTTGTTCTCGGGTGCTTTCGAGCTGGCAAAAATAGTGAAAGAATCATTGCGGAAAAGGGACGCAGATGAGGTAGCAGATTTTTTGAAGCTAAAGCCACAGCTGCCACAATCCTTTTCCTGCTTAAACGAAATATAACCACAATCTGGACATTGCATACTAAAAAAGTATATTAAAAAGCCCATAACGTCAAGAATAATAAATGATTATGGGTTTTTAGATGCGTATCTCCCGGTTTTTCTGAGACATTCTGCAAGGAGGGAAATAGGGCATTTTTATTTCTTTGGCAGAGTTGTGGAACACTTCTCGAGAGTCAAAAGTTTCCACAAGAACACCTAAATCATTGATTTATTTAAGTGGTTATTTTTATGGTTTCGCATGATTTTTCTTGGAGGTTGACGCTTGCCAGGATTTTGGTTAAAATCAGGCTATCCATATAGATATAGTTTTTTGAAGACCGTGGGGCTTTTATGTTCCCAAGTGATTTTTAGCGCATGGGGTTTTTGTGAAGTTAAAAAAAATCAGTCATTTAATTTGTCTAACTCAATTTAAGCTTGGCGAACTTATCTTCCCGATGTTTGAGCCTGTGCTCCGTTTTCTTGAAAATAAGGACCCAGAGGTGCGTCGCCATTTCAATCAGGCTCTTGCCAGCATGGGCGAACAAAAACAAGCCATAGCTTTGCTGAACTTGAATATGGTATTGAGTTTAAATCCTGGGCATTTTCTTGCACGGGTTTTCCGGGGCAGGATTTATATCAAGGAAGGCCAGTACCGCTTGGCATCCGAAGACTATTTAGAAGCGAACAAGATCAGTCAGTACCGATTTATCCATTATGACCTTTATCGGGAATATTTCCGGTCGGTCAACAGCGAGTTTGGAGGGGTAGGAGGTACTATCATCAAAAACTTCGATCAGGTTTTCGAGGCATTACAACTCCAACAGGATGGCGGTTCCAGAGATGTAAGTGCTGATTTGGGTCAGGAAGTGCAGGAAAGGCTCGCAATGATGGAAGCCGATTTGAAGGAAGGCGATGAAATTACTTTTCGAGAACTTGTGCTGGGTCCTGACGAAACTGAAAAATTCATGGTTATGGGTCCCATCACCCAGGAAGAAATCGAAGGAACGGATTGGGATCAGCTTGCCGATGACTTGACACCCTGATTTCCGCCCTCTGTCGAGGGAGACAAAATGGAAATTGCCAATCAAGCCACCAATACGGTTGGCGAGCAAAATAACGACATTGCTATTTATACCCCTTCGGGGCACTGAGGATCAGGTATTAAGCCTGTGAGTTGCTCCGCTAAAACTCAGGTCGCACTTTGATCAAGCGGCAAGATCTGGAAAAAATTGAAACGAGTTCACTAGCTCCCTACGCGATGAAAAGTGGGGAAAGCAAAGGACGCCAGTATCAGGAAGAGGAGCACCTCTACCGAACCCGGTTTCAAAGAGACCGCGATCGCATCATCCACACCTCTGCATTCAGAAGACTGGAATATAAAACCCAGGTTTTTGTCTACCACGAAGGCGACTATTACCGGACCCGCCTCACCCATTCTCTTGAAGTCGCGCAAATTGCGCGTTCTATTTGTAAATCCTTACAGTTGAATGAAGACCTCACGGAAGCAGTTGCCCTGTCTCACGACTTGGGTCATCCTCCTTTCGGGCACACAGGACAAAATGTGTTGAACCGGTTGATGAAAGGGCATGGCGGTTTTGAGCATAACAGACAGAGCTTGAGAATTGTAAAACTGCTCGAAAAACGTTACCCGGAGTTTGATGGACTCAACCTGACCTGGGAAGTTATGGAAGGTATTAGTAAACACTCTCAAGATGCAGACAATCCTGTCACTTCTGATGAGGCGGTTCGCTTTCCTTCTCTGGAAGCCCAGGTTGCCGACTATGCCGATGGCATTGCCTATAACGCTCACGATCTGGATGATGGGATCACCTCGGAATTACTTGACCTGGATCAGTTGAGAAAGGTGGCTCTCTGGAAAGAGAATGAAAAAAAATTCGACGAGCAATATACGGGGTTGGACTTCAGGTTGAAAAAATACCAGGTGGTTCGAAGTATCATTAATGAACTCATCAGCGATTTCCGTCAGGCTACGCTGAATAACCTTGAGCATCATCAGATCGGTTCGGTGGACGATGTGCGTCATGCACCCATTCGTATTGCGGCGTTTGGAACAGAGGTTGCTGAAAAAAATAAAGAGTTAAAACTATTTCTCCACAAAAATATGTATTCCCATCGCAAAGTTTTACGTATGGAGTTTAAAGCCGAATTGACGCTGGAGGGGATCTTTAAGGCCTACACAAAAATGCCGGGGCTCCTTCCTGAACCGGTTCAGAATAATTCGCAATGGGGTTCCCTGGAGCGCCGGATCTGTGACTATGTTTCCGGAATGACGGACCGTTATGCGATCAACGAATACAAAAACCTGTATTCCGCCGATGTAGATGGCTAGCCATAAAAGTTAAAAAAGTCACCCGCCATTGTCTTCAGGTCAAGGTCATTAGCCAAACCACCCATGGTTTTCTAACCGGAACAAGTTCACGCCAATTTGCATGATATGAAATAAGTTTTAACTCTCTGTTTATCACTGACCCTATGGAATTAAGCCGTTAGATGAATAAACCTATTACGATTTTATTCAAGCTGGTTTTTGTAGGGCTTTTCTTGTTCATGGTGGTTTTCATCATGAAACTGGAAATCAGCAATTATGACAGTTACTCATACCTGGGGAAGGCCAACTATAACGCCGGTTTCCCATATTTCGAAGAGCCCGAGATAAACACACGCCCACCTTTATACCCGTTTTTACTCACCCCTTTAGCCGCTTTGCAGCATTTGGGACTTTCCGCTAAGGCGGTAATGACCCTGGCGCATTTTATTGCCCTGATACTTTCTTTTGCGTTCATTGGGGCAAGCTATCTGCTTCTGAAGTCATTATTGCCTCAGGAATTAGCGGCTTTGGGAGCTTTGCTGATGATGATTCAGCCTGCTTTTCTGCTTTTTTCTTTTGAGCCGATGGTTGATTTGCCCTGTTCTCTGCTACTGGTGCTGGCAATGCGATCCTATTTGAGGTATCGCGAAAATCCCAGCCAAAAAAATCTCTTATGGGTTTGCCTATTCACGGGGTTGGGCATAACCATGAAATACAGCCTTATTGTGGCTCCTTTGATATTTGTACTGGCAGAGACATTGGTTTTAAGGACTAAAGAAAAAATGAGTTGGTTAATCATTTCTAAAACCAAGTTCATATATCTGGTTCCATTGATATCTGCTGGGTTTTATATGCTGATCAGCCTGATATCTTTTGTGCCTCAATATGGATGGACTTGGGAAAATGTGTCCATGATCTATTTACCTTTTTTCCTGCGTATTGATTACAGTGCCTTTGCGAAATTCAAATTTGACCTCTTGGCAAACTTTTCCTTCCTGGAAATACATATGACGCTGCCATGGTTTATTTTGATGGTTTTGGGACTGTATTTTTGTCTAAAGCATATCAAGTGGCAGAGCATGGTTGTTTGGAGCTGGTTTGTGGGGTTTATGATATTTATTACTTTTGTTAACTGGAATTACCACGTGCAATACCTTTTCCCGGTTATGCCAGCCTGCTATTTTTTTAGTCTTTATGGGGTTAAGAATGTCTATGGTTGGGCACAAAAACGCATGGCTGGTAAAGGTTATTTTTCGGCCTTAAAAATTGTTGTTTTAGTGGTACTTTTTGTATGGCCTGTTATGAATCTGATTAGCGAGATCCAGTCTTTAAGGAGTGACCTGTATAGCAATAAAATTCCTACCCAGATCGCTACCAAGGTGAAGGAGTTGGCCCACGAGAAGAATGATGTGTGGTACTTGGGGGGATTTTATCCTCTTTACCAGTTAGGGCAACAAATTCATCCGCAAGACTGGTTTTATAAAATTTATCATCTGGGGCATAATGCCCTGAGTTTTTTAAGCGCCCGGAAGATTAGTGCTTTCCCAGGCCACACGCCCTATGATTACTCCGATAAGATAAAAGATGGGGATATACTGATCTACTACCCGGGTCCGTCTGTGTGGGTAAATTACCTGCCCGAGCTTGACAGCCGGCCTCCTGTTTTTGTGGGGAAAGTGAAACCCTCGACCTATGTTTTAAAAAACAAATTCGAAAAAGTGAAAATTTTTCTGACGCAAGATGGGTTGTCTCGCATCCAACTGACTTCTGTGGGCGACAGCCAGATCGTGATTGAAATGGACATGAATGAAAATAAGGCTCCCCTACATATTTTGTGGTTTAAACTGGACCGTCGAATCATCAATGTAAGAGTGGTAGAGAAAAACTTTTTCTACTTTAAAACGGGTGATTACCTGACTCTTCCTGCAGACAGAAATTATTTTGAACGGATTCAGGGAATCACTCTTCTTCATTATCAGGCAGAAGAGTTCCGTTAACTTTGATAACTAAAAAAACTTGAGAATGGATGGGCAAGGCTTGCTATGAATAATATTCAATCTATCTGTGTTTTTTGTGCGTCCAGTGAATCGGTGGATGATTTATTTAAAAATGTAGCTCTAGAGCTGGGGCGCGAACTGGGCCGCAGGGGGATTGATCTGGTTTATGGTGGGGCCTCGATTGGGCTGATGGGTTGTGTGGCCCGAGGAGTGCACGAGGAGAAGGGCAAGGTGGTCGGTGTCTTGCCTGAGTTTTTTAAGACCAAAGATATTGAATACTCTGAAGCGGATGAGCTGATTGTTACCCGTGATATGCGTGAACGGAAAGCGGTGATGGATCAAAGGTCCGACGCGTTCATTGTCTTACCCGGGGGTATTGGCACCCTTGAAGAAGCAATGGAAATTCTTTCCATGCGACAATTGCGTCTTACCGACAAGCCTCTGGTTTTTATCAATACCCAAGGATTTTATGACGGCCTGCGTGCGACCTTTGAGGAAATGGTGGATTTGAAATTTGCCAAACCCAATATTATGGATATGTACGAGATGGTTCCTGATCCACAAAGTGCTTTGGACTATCTGCTCACCACTGGGCGTGGGGCCAGCGTGCAATAACTTGTTAAGCCGAGATGAGTTGCTGCTAGCCAGAGAAAGTTATTGCCTATTGAGTCCAGCGGCACGCTGGCGGTCAGCTTGCCTGAACTTCGACATCGGGGTGAATGGCTTCTTTCAGGAATTGTTCGATGTATTGCAGAGTTCCGGTGGTTGAACTGGGGCAACTACCGCAGGCTCCCTGATAGTGAACTTTAATGGTCTTGTCTTCAACAGAGAGTAGATTGATTCCCCCTCCATCATTTGCCAGAGCCGGACGAATGGCAACATCCAGCAGAGCATTAATCACCTCGGTTTTCCGGTCGTTGTTGTAAGTGAAAAAATCTTCCTTGATGAAGTCTTCCAATACAGGATGGACATCTTTGTCTCCTGTCGCGTCAGTCCCTTTTTCATAAAAATGTAAATGGGCTTCTATGGCGCCGCCGATTTTTTCCATGATCGTGTGCCACCCCACGGTATTAGCTTTGGTAATGGTGACAAAGTTTTCTTTGATGAAAATACTTTGCATTCCAAAAATACCAAACAAGGCTTGAGCCATTGGGTCTTCCCCAGCATCATCGGGGGAGTCAAACGTTTTTGTACCCGCCTCAATGACCTTGCCATTTAAGATAAACTGGAAGGCGTCAGGGTTAGGGGTTGGCTGTATGCGAAGAACCTTGAATACGCCTTCCTTTGCAGGTGCGGACTCATGATTGCTTTCATTTTCTACATTCATTGGAATGCCAAATTGTTTTTGTATCCAGGCTAGTAATCCCATGCGGTGCTCACAAAAATATTGATAGATGCCCTCATTATATCTGATTTCTCAGCCAGGGGGGCAAACGGATTCCCCCTTTTTCAAGAAAAGTGGGTTGGCCTTTGAAAATATTGACGATTTATGAGTTGGGCAGAATAAATGTCACAGTTTTAATTGTGGTTTTCTAGGGAAGATATTGCAAAGCTATTTTCAACAGGGCTTCAGCCGCAAGGTCGCGCTGAAAAAAGGTGTCATTGCCCCGAATTGGCACCAGGCAGGTCTCCCGTTGATCCAAAACCCGCTGTGTTGCGGACGGTTTCACTCAACTTGTCGCTGGCTATGAACTTGACCGTTTCTACTTTTTGAATGACCAACTGGGCGATACGGTCTCCCGACTGGATACAGATTTCATCATCAGAGTGGTTGAACAGAAGAACTTTAATTTCGCCTCGATAATGCGAGTCAATCACTCCGGCGCCGCAGTCGAGCCCCAGTTTAACCGCAGGTCCACTGCGCGGCCATATCAAACCGACATAACCTTCGGGAAGCTCCAGACTAACTCCGGTAGCTACCAGTTCCCGGTTTCGGGGGGCGATGACTTTGGTTTCTACAGCTTTTAAGTCAGCACCGGCATCGCCTTTGTGGGCATACTGGGGAAGGTAATCGCCTTTGCAGGGAACGGGAACTGAGTCGGTTTTGTTCACAATAGTTACCCTAATTTATTTTTCGGAGAGGATTATAAACAAGCGGGAAAAGAAAAGCGATTAAAATTAATTTAAGACAAAAAAACGGGAAAGGGGGTTAACGCGCCCCACCTTCCCGAATGAAACCTTAAAATGGATCCTTTTAACTAACCGTCCTTGACATGGAGGCAAATACTACCAATACCTGCAAACTCACGAAAAGGCGGGGCGCGTCCTTTTAAAGAAAGGAGGCGGGTTACTATTTTGCCGGGTAAAACCCAGCGCCAAAAAAGGGTTCCATTTCACGCCAATTGGATGGAAATCATCTGCCGACATTGAACGGAGGATTCGGCTGGCGCTCAGTACATTTGGGGGTTTGGGAAGGGGTTTGAGACTGGTACGTATCCCACTGGTTGCTTTCAAAAAATCGAATTTGGGATACATCTCATTCATTGCTATGGAACCCACTTTTTTTAGTAACCCGCCGTTGGAAGATCTGTAGCTCTTTCAATTCATTTTCTATTCTGAAAAGCTGGACTCGGAATCTGACCCAGTACCCTTGAAGGCACCTAAGCCGATTGAGCATTTCCTTATATATTGTATACTTTCGAAAAAGTACCACTACATATAGTACCTGTCAAGCATTTATTTGAAAGAAATTACCAAAAAACATATAACTCATTTGTTTATAACTATTTATGAGGGCGGGAAAAACTTATGTTCAAGTGTTTTTTTTATTGCCTACCATATAATGTGTGCTTCGAATAATGGTATGACAATATAGGGTGGGCTAATATAATCCAGTCTTTCCTGATTGATATTAGTTTAAAATTGCCTATTTTAGCTTGAATTTGTCCAGGCTCCGGGGGATGGAATCCAGATATTTATTTTTAACGCGATATTGTTGGTCACCCACCTCAACGAGATATTCCTGCTCCAGTTCAAAAAACTTCCCAACTTTAAGGGCTGTAATTTCATCCTGTTCATTTTTGAAAAGGCGGATGGTGAATGAGGGGGAATCGAGGCCTGATAGATTGGTGGGCAAGGGTGAGGTGATCGTAGAGTTAAACTCCAAACCTTTCAGAGCCCAGACCAGATCATTGCCAATGTGCTCGGTCTTGATTTTTTCGGGTTTTTCGAGATTCCATAGGGAGCCATTTTTCCTCAGTTCGAAGAGTTTGTCAGGAGTTTGGATTAAAATTTTATTCACTTCCGCATTTTCAAATTTCAGCAGCTTTTTATTTCTTAAATCATGAAGGTTGCGAAATAGTTTGTCGATGACTTCTTTTGAAATTGAAAACACGGTTTGTTCGCCGGTTCGTTGGGCAAACACCTGCTGACCATCGGCAGATCGATTGCCCAATTGCAGAGCCCATGTTTTTGAGTTTTTCATTTTCAGACTTAAAGATTTTCGCGGAGTATCCAGGCCAAACGATTCGGGGATGTCCATGGAAATTTTTATGAACTCGTTGATTTTGGCATCCTTAAGGTCAAAAAGCAGGCTGTTAATGGTGGACAGGTCGGCGGAGGTTTTTAGCGGGCTTTGAATGCTCCAACTATTATTTTCTTCCCGGATCAAGTGAATGGTTTCATTTTCAGATCGCAGTGCCAACTCCAGAATTTCCTCTTCCTCAAACTCCAGTAATTTTTTATCGAGGAAGGCTACGGTTTTTTGGGAAAGTGTTTCAAAAAGCCGGGTGTCTATCAGCACGATATTTTTAGAGTCATTGATCTGCGCAAAATAGCCTTTTCCTTCCTTGAGGTTGCCCAGAGAAAGTGTGTGGGTTTCATCATTCTCTAAAACCAGTTTCAGTTTTGGCGGATTCAGGCCATAGGGTTTCAGGGAGTCAGGGTTTTCGTCGACAAACTCTCGGACTCGGGAAAACTGAACGGACTGGAGAAAATTCATGATGGCATCTTTGTCTCCCTGGGCGCGAATACCTCCTGATATTTCCCAGACCGCACCTGTCTTCTTGAACTCCAGGGATTTTTCCTCTCTAATAATTTGTATGCGCTGGATGGAACCTGTATTGAAGTTGAGCAGGGTTTTGTCGCGAAAATTGTAGACAGATTTTTCAAAAATCGATTGGGACGAATCAGCCATTATCACGGCGGGGTGACTTTCCCGTTTGAAATAGAGACTGCCCCCCAGTGGAGTTTCGTTCCCCACTAATAAGGTTTCCTCTTTTTTGTTTTCAAATTTGAAATAGAGTTTGAGATATGGGGAACTCAGGCCATAAATAGAAAGGTCTTTGGGGTTTTCTTCCACCACCCGGGTTTTTTTCAAGCTTTCGATTTCTGATATAAAGGCTTCTGCTTCGGTAGAGTCGCCGGATGCCAAAAAAGGGCGGATGAGATTCCATTTATGCGGGGCTTTACGTTTTAAGGCTATGGGTTCGCCATTGCCGGTCAGGGAAAACTCAACCACTTTTTCAACTTCAAGAGGAAGAAGTTTTTCAGCTTGCTCTTTTTGGTTTTTTTCTTTTAGCTCGGCGGGAAGGTCAACGAAAAAATAATAGAGAGCCAGACTCAGGAAAACAGCCGCCATCAAGGCCGTTCCTTTAAATTTCATAGTCGGCGTCTCCGCCACCAGATACGAACCCCCATTGCGGCAATCAGGCCGGGGAATACAATGATACCCATTATGAAAATTGCATTACCCAATGACTGGGTCATTTGAATGGGGGTGCTTTTTCTTTCTTTAGGGCGAATGGAAATCAGTTGTTCCTCTTCTGCCAGCCAGGAAACAGCATTGAGAAAGAAATCGCCATTGCCCGAAAAGTTAGTGTAGCGATTATTGGAAAAATCCGAATCGCCCACCACCAAAAGTGTGGCCTTTAAAGGAGGTTCATTTGGTTTTTCATTCAGGTTTTTTGTGGCAATGACTGAGACGGAAACAGGTCCTTTGATATCCTTGCCTTCGTCATAGTTCACAGTCCCGGAATCAAAATCAGATTCTCCCCAGCTGTTGGCGCCGGTTTTCAAGAGTTCGGTGGTGGTGATGCCTGATACCGGAACTCCCTGGACCGATCTTATAATCGGAAAGATAGTTGGCAGAACAAAGTCGCTGGTGATTTCATGTGCTGTATATTGATTGACCACCGGTGCAGCGAAATCGCCTCCAAAAAGTTTGGACATGGGGTCGATAACGATATTTTCACCCAGCTCAATGCCCCATTTTTTGAGAAATGTTTCCATTCCAGATGAAGACTTGGGGTCGATAAGCATGAAAACGGCACCGCCAGAGTTTAAATAGTTTTCGATCGCTTTTTGCTCTTCGTCTTGGAGCGGTTTTTTGGGTCCTGGGACGACCAGTACTGAAGCGTCTTCAGGAATTTCCCCCGACTGAAGCAGGAGCAGGGATCTCACAATGAATCCATCCTGCTCAAGATTTTTTTTGGCGGTGGCGTAGCCTTCGTTTTCAACGCTACTTATTGCGCTCTCGTTGTGTCCTTCGAGAAAATAGATAACTTTTTGTTCGTCGCGGGTTACCTTTAATAAAGCATTCGTGATGTTTTCTTCGGTGGGATTTTGAATTTTTGTTTCCTTGGCTCCACTTTCCAGAACAATGGTTCCATAAGTGGTGACGCCATATTGCTTGGTGACCGACGGGTTTTTATCCGGGTCAATATATTGCAGTTTGATTTTATCGGTCTCTTCACGATAACCGGCAATCAAATTGGTAAAAGCGATTTTCTCGGGAGACTCGGTTTGGAAAAAAGCAGTCAGACTCACCTCACGTGGAAGATTGGAAATGAATTTTTTAGTTTGAGGTGCCAGGGTGAAGTAGCCCCCCTCTGTAAAGTCGAAACGATGTTTATGGCGGAAGGCAAGCAGGTTTACAAATATCAATATGCCCAGAAATATAGAGGTCAGGATCAGGGTGTTCGCGCCATATAAGGCAGAACGCGAGGAAAGGCTCTGTTTTAATTCTGGGCCATTGGCGACCACGAAAAATATTCCGTTAATCAAGCAGACGAGCGCCAGTGAGGCCGACACGCTTTTGAGTTCAGGAAGGACGACATATAAAAACAGGGCAATAAAACCTGTTGTCAGAGCCAGCCATCCTGCCATAGGTGCAAGTTTTTTCATTTCCTCATCTCCATCGATTGGAATCCAGCACGCGGTGACAGAGAAAAAGGCTGAGCAAAATAAAACTCAGGTAATACACCAGATCGCTGGTATCCACCATGCCTTTTAAGAAACGTTCCATGTGGTCAACAATAGAAAGGAATTGCAGCACCTGCCCGGCAGTGGCCCCTGCCGCTTGAGCTCCCCAGCCGATGACCCACATGAACAAGGAGAACCCGAAGGTCATAACGGCGGCAACAATTTGATTGTCTGTTAAAGATGAAGCGAAGACCCCCACCGACACATAACAACCCGCCATCAATAGAACCCCTAGATAACCTGTAACAATGGGGCCGAGTTCAGGTTCTCCCAGAAGGAATAGGAATCCGATAGAATAGGAGGAGATTGAAATCATCACTGTCACCACGATCATGCAGGCCAGAAATTTTCCAAGAACTATTTCCCTTAGAGGTACAGGGGAAGAAAGCAGGAGGCGGAAGGTTTTCGTTTTTTTCTCATCGGCAAAGCTACGCATGGTGATTATGGGAATGATCATCAGTAGAATCACCGACATGTTTTGCAGGCTGGGTTCAATGACCATTTCGTTCAGGCTCAGGTTCATCCCCATAGCCTGAAGTTGACCTGCTTGTAAACTTTGGAAGCTGAAAAAATTCAGGATATTAAAAAATATAAAACTATAGATGATTAAAAATACCGTGGTGACCACGTAAAAAATGGGCGAGTTAAAAAATGACCCCAAATCTCTCTTTGCAATGATCCAGGCGTTTCTCATGCCTTCACATCCTTTTCTTCAATAGTTAGTTTGAGGAATACATCTTCCAGGGTCATAGAGAGGGGTTTGATTTCTACAAGGCCCCATTGGTTGTCCAGTGCCAGACGTGCGAACTCATCTTGAAGGTTGGAATTCAATGCACATTCAATCAGAAACTGGTTTTTCTCTCCAGGCAAAACAGAAAGCACCTGATTGATGGAATTTAATTTCTTCTCTATATCATCGCTGGCATTTCTTACGGTCAGGGAGAGGCGTTCACTTTTTCTCAGTGAAGCGGTCAACCCTTCCAGGGAGTCCACCGCTGCAATTTCTCCTTCATTGATGATGATGACCCTCTGGCATATTTGTGTGATTTCGGGAAGAATGTGTGAACTGAGGATGATGGTATGTGAGGAGGCCAACTGCTGAATCAATTTTCGGATTTCTATAATTTGAATGGGGTCCAGGCCAATGGTCGGTTCATCAAGGATAAGAATGTCAGGGTCATGTACCATGGCCTGCGCCAACCCAACGCGTTGCTGGTATCCTTTAGAGAGTCGTCCGATGATACGGTGGCTGACATTTTTCAGAGAACATTTTTCGATCACTGCTTCCACTGCACTCCCGGTTTGCTTGCTTGTTAGTCCTCGAACTTGCGCGGCGAACATAAGGTAATCACGAACACTCATGTCCGGGTAGAGAGGCGGAGTTTCTGGTAGGTAACCGATTATTTTCCTGAGCTCTATCGAATGCTCAAAGGTGTCGTATCCCTTAATTCGGGCCGTTCCGCTGGATGCGGGAAGGATGCATGAAAGGATGTTCATGGTCGTGCTTTTACCCGCCCCATTGGGGCCTAGAAAGCCGACGACTTCTCCCTGCGCGATTTGGAACGTTAAATTGTTGATGGCCTTTCTTGGCCCGTAGTACTTGGTAAGATTCTCAACCTCAATCATCTCGACTCTCCATATGACTGTAATCTTTCCAAGGGTTCTTTAACTCATCGATGCGGCATAAAATTTCAAGTGGACTAGCATGCGGGAAATTTGTGCATAAAAAAACTATCACAGGGTATTCATGACTTTCAATTAAATATTTTTAATATTGAGTGGTTTAGCCTTATGGGTTGACCCTACCCCTGGTTCACATTCTGTTCATTATGATTTATTGTTGCTATGAGGGTTGTCGGTGCGGCCAGTATACATGTGAATTTTGGAATTCATCCGACAAAAACGCGTTTCCCATTTTGCTGTGCCGATTGATAAACGGCGGAAATGATCTCAAGAGCCCGTAACCCGTCTTTGCCAGTTGAGACACCGGCCTTTCCTGTTCGGAGTGTCCTGAGCATTTCGCGCGCTCCCCCAATGAAAGGAGACTCTAAATTTCCAGGCTCAGGAAAAGGGATTTTTTCCAGTTCTTGAAAGCCGGTGAAGCGGCGACTTTTTTTAGTGACATAAAGTTCTCGTCCGGCATTACCAATGAGTATCCGGCCTTCCGAGCCTTGAATATCCAGTTCGAAATTAAAATACTTTCTCGCGCCACCGCCTTCGATAAATCCGATAGCACCATTTTTAAAGCCGAGCATGGCACTTGCGGTTTCTTCAATATGTTTTTTCCCGCCTGGTCTGGTTTCGTGACCGGAGACCCAGGCGACAGGGCCGCCGAAAAAAAGTAAGAGATCTGTAAGGTGAGTGCCATCATGGAAGAGAGGGCCGCCGCCATGGTCGGATACAGAAAGCTTTCCCGGTTTCCAACTCAAGGCATTTCCAATTAGAGTTTTTATTTCCCCAATTTTTCCAGAGAGAATCAGTTTGCGGGCTTGTTGGTAATAAGCGTCCCATCTTCTTTCATGATTGATGATCAAGGGAATTTTTTTTCTCTGACAAATACGAACCATTTCCTGTGCTTGATCCAGATTGGTCGCAATGGGTTTTTCGCAGAAAATACCTTTGACTCCAGCCTGTGTTGCTTCAAGGGTCATTTTTGCGTGGAGCGGAGTCCAGGTAGCGATGCAAAGTATGTCCAAGTTTTCCTTTTCCAGCATTTCCCGGTAATCAGAATATAAACCGGTTACGTTCCAGCGTTTTCCAAATTTCTGGAGTCGTTCAGGGTCGATATCACATCCTGCGGACAAACGGGTTGTGGGCAAGGCCGAAAACCCCCCGGCATGAGTACAAGGTTTTCCGCGTAAAGGGTCCTCTTCGAGAAGACTTCCTATACGTCCACACCCAACGATACCTGTTTTAAAATTTTTCACCAAAAATTATGAAAGAGAGGGTTTGTTGATATGACTCAGACGACCGAGGCTATTATAACACCGGTGGGAGAGGAGCGAGAGGTATAACAAATCACTCCTGTTAAAACAGGAATGATTTGTTTTATACGGGGCCTTTTCGTGATGGCCCCGGTTTATGACTGCGATAGGAAGAGCTAAGCGGGTCGATTGTGATTGAAGGCCACGCTATTGTATTCGCTGATTCCTTTACTGAGGCGCAACCGTTGCTCCCCAGGAATCTGGCGAACCTCTTCCCCTGTTTTATCATTCACGACTTCGACGATCACATCCTGAGACTCGGGGTCTATACGGACCCGGGTTTTGTTTTCTGAACCGGTAAGACCGGTACTGTCAGAAGAAACATTGTTGTCGTCGGAAATGATTTTCACTGTGCTCAGATCAGTCTGGTTGCCTGAAACCTGTCCATTGGAATCTACCTGAGGAGGGCCGCCGGTGGCTTCTTGCGATTGCGGTTTTGCAGGATGATACTGGGGCGAAAAACCCACAGAAAACGCTTTCGGGAAAATGGTTAATGACATTGTAAACCTCCTGATTATTGTTGAAAGAAATGTCGGGAAGCCAAGGCTCCTCTCATCTCATCAGTATTAAATTACTGGACTCCTTCAAACAGGGTCAAAACATTTTGAGGAATCAGATTGGCCTGCCCAATCATCGCGGCACCTGCCTGAACCAGAATCTGGTTTTTGGTCAGGGTCGTCAGTTCTTCAGCCATGTCAGCATCTCGAATGACTGACCCCGCTCTTGTCAAACCCTCAACTTGCGAATTGATACTGTTCAGGGCATGACTCAGGCGAATTTGTGTTGAACCCACTTTGCTGCGGATATCAATCATATCGCTGATGGCGGCTGTTAAATCATTGAGAGCCAGAAAGGAGCTACCCTGTGATGTGATATTTGAACCAGCCAGGTTCAAACCTGTTGTGCTCACCTCAGTTAAATCGGTAGCCTCGTTCAGGTCAATCTGATTGTCAGCAGTGGCATTTATCCCCAATTGGAGAATGAGATGTTCTAAAGCACCTGCTGCCAGAGAGCCATCGAGAAGTTTGGTGCCTCTGAATTCTGTCACGCTTGAGATTCTGTCGAGTTCAGCCAACAGGTTTTGATATTCAAGGTCGATGGTTTGTCTTTCGTCCTGCCCTACGGTTCCGTTAGCCGACTGGGAAGCCAGAGATCGAAGCCGGATGAGAATGCTCGAAACTTCATTCAAAGCACCTTCTGCAGTACGAGTCAAAGACAGCCCGTCACTCACATTTTTGGAGCCTTGTTGGAGAGCCCGGACGTCTGAGCGAATGCTTTCGCTTAAGGCAAGTTCGGCCGCTCCGTCAGAGGCCTCTGAAATCCGGATACCTGATGCTAGCCGGGAAATGGACTTCCCAAGCTGGGATCGGCTTAATTCGAGAACGCGTTGTGCGTTCAGCGAAGATAAATTAGTGTTGATGGTTAATGTACCCATATTCTTTTCCTCCCTGAAAAGGTCTGGTGTTTAATTATTGAGTTTCAGCTTCCTTGCTTTATTTACTCGGTCAAAAATGTTTTGTCCCGAGATAAATCTTTTATTACTGGAGAAGCTGCAAGACAGATTGCGGAATCAGGTTGGCCTGACCCACCATCGCGGTTGATGCCTGAACCAAAATCTGGTTCCGCGTCAACAGGGCTACCTCTTCGGCGATATCCGCATCACGGATGGCCGATTCGGCGGCTTGCAGATTTTCAATAGTAATAGAAAGGTTCGAAATGGTCCTGACCAATCGGTTTTGCACCGCACCTACTTTACCTCGCCCTTGAGTCACCACTGAGATTGAAGAATTCATCTGGTCGAGGGTTGTCAAAGCTGCCCCGGCCGTGGTCAAGTTCAAATCGGCAAGTCCAAGGCTGGATGAGGTTACTGCTGTCAAATTCACCTGCTCATTCAGGTCAATTCGGCTGTCGGCGTTACTGTTAATACCGACCTGGATAAGAATGTGATTAGCGTTGGAAACGGATGACGCCAAAGAACCGTCCACCAGCCTTTGGCCGTTGAACTCGGTGGTATTGGCGATACGGTCGATTTCCAACCGCAGTGCATCAAATTCCAATTGGATGGTTTGGCGTTCTGTGGAGCCAACGGTTCCCGTTGCAGCCTGAGAAGCCAGTTCCCGGAGACGAATTAAAATTCCGGATTGTTCGTTGAGGGCACCCTCTGTAACGTTGATGAGAGAGATGCCGTCATTGGCGTTTCTTACCGCTTGGCGCAGGGCTCGAATATCGGATCTTAAAGCCTCGGAGATGGCCAGACCCGCAGCATCGTCAGCACCTCGGTTAATACGGATCCCGGAGGAGATCCTTTCAACCGATGTTGCCAGGCGGTCGTTATTGACACCCAGGATTCTTTGGGCGTTCAAAGACGGAATGTTGTTAAAAATTCTGATGGGCATGTTTATTATCCTCCTTGATAATTAGGGATGAAGCTGATTCCCGTTTTCAGCATCCGTGCTGAAATTGAAAAATGTAGATGTTTCTTTTCTGAAAATTTTCAAACTTTAAAGCTATGAAGTTTAGAGTTCCAATGCCAGCTCGACCAATCCCCTCCAGGAAAATCGAACTTAAGTTTTACTAAACTCAAGATTTCTATCGGGATTTGGAAAAAATAGCTTTACAGTTTTTTTTGATAAGCGCGGGAATAGGCGAGAAAAAAGTGACTATTTGATCGACAAATCAAGGTTTGAATGAGAGCAACCCATTGTTTTTATTGGTGTCTGTTTATTTCTGGGCGGGGGAATAAAAAAATGCACCCTCCAAATACTTGGAGGGTGCATAAATCATCCTGAGGGATGGTCGGAGGAGCCAGTTGGTGATAATCGAATCAGTTGTCAGACAGTTTCGTTGAGATGTTCCTGGTTGAACTCCGCGATCCGTTGAGTTAGTTTTAAAAAATCTTCTCCGGGAATCTGCCGAACCACTTCTCCCGTTTCACGATCCACAACACGAATGACCACTTCACGAGTTTCCTGATTGATCTTGTAGTCCACCGTGTGATCCGCTGAAAAACTTATTTGATCTAACGTTTCTGTTAAACCAGATTTCCCTTCATATGCATCAATATCCTTTGTGGGGTTTGATGACCCGCTTTGGTAATGCTCCTTCGAAGGCTTTTGGCTTTGCCCGGTATGCACAGGGCTGTTTAAGCTGCCTGTAAAGGAGGAAATATCCAATGACATTTAACGACCTCCTGCTAATTAAACGTTTTTGAAAACTATAATAGCGTTTTGTTTTCAAAAAGGCGGTTAGTAAAAATATTATCCCAAGAGCTGTAATACCGATTGCGGGATCAAGTTTGCCTGGCCTACCATGGCCGTTGAAGCCTGCACCAAAATCTGGTTCCGAGTCAGCAGAGCCACTTCTTCGGCGATGTCGGCATCGCGAATGGCGGATTCCGCTGATTGCAGGTTCTCAACTGAAATGGACAGGTTCGAAATAGTACGAACAAGCCGGTTTTGCACGGCACCCACTTTACCTCGAGACTGGGTGACAATGGAAATCGCAGAGTTAATGGTATCCAATGCTGTGAGAGCTCCCTCAGCACTGGTTACGCTCAACCCAGCCACCCCAAGAGCGGATGCTGTAACTGCTGTCAAGTTGATCTGTTCATTCAAGTTGATGCGGCTGTCAGCGCTACTGTTAATGCCCACTTGAATGAGGATCTGGCTTGTAGAAGCTACCGATGAAGCCAAAGAACCATCGACCAGGTTTTGCCCGTTAAATGCTGTGGTGTTGGCGATACGGTCAATTTCCAAGCGCAGAGCGTCAAACTCCAATTGAACGGTTTGTCGTTCGGTTGATCCTACTGTTCCGGTGGCTGCCTGAGAGGAAAGTTCTCTCAGACGGATCAGGATGCTGGACTGCTCGTTGAGCGCACCCTCCGTAACGTTGATGAGTGAAATTCCATCGTTGGCGTTTCGAACTGCCTGCCGAAGGGCTCGAATATCAGAGCGCAATGCCTCTGAAATTGCTAGACCCGCGGCATCATCAGCACCTCTGTTGATCCGGAGGCCGGATGAGATACGTTCTACTGATGTTGCAAGACGATCGTTGTTAATACCCAAAATTCTTTGGGCGTTAAGTGAGGGGATGTTGTTAAAGATTCGAACTGGCATTGTAATCCTCCATGATTAATTTTACGGGTTACTGTTTTGGTCTCCGAACCAAAACAAGCCTCCAAGCTTTTAACCCTTTAGTGAAAAATCCGTTTTTTCACTATGACACTTTTGTTACCTCCTGATCATACGTTAATGATTTGCTTCTAACTCAGGATACAAACATGCTCAATGAGGCCTATCGGAAAAGGATGAGATATCTTTAGAAAAAAATCGCGCAGGAGCGCAGGTGGGCGTTCTGGAGTGGTTATGAAATATCAAGGGCAATGTGGGCTTGAGCTATCTAAAGCATTATAGAATAATGACTATTGCTCTCTGTAACTCGTGCCCGCCCTGGGTTTAGATCAGAAAAGTTATTGCAGAATATTCAATAAATTCTGACCCGACAAATTGGTTTGCCCAACCATGGACACCGAAGCCTGGGCAATAATCTGGTTTCGGGTTAGTTGAGCAATTTCCTCTGCGATGTCTGCATCACGGATGGAGGAATCTGCAGCTGTCAGGTTTTCGATGGAAACTCCGAGGTTGCCAAGTGCTTTTAAAAAGCGATTTTGCAGGGCACCGGTTCTTCCTCGAGTCGAATTTAGAGAGCCCAGACTGATGTCAATTTGGTCCAAAGTCTTTTGCGCATCTGCAGTTGTTGTAACCGACAGATTGCTGATTCCCAATTTAGTGGAGTTGCTGGCATTTAAGTCGAGTTCAACATTAAGGTTGATCCGGCTGGCATTCTCGCTATTGACTCCAATCTGCACAGATGCCTGTTCGGAAGCTTGAACTGTTTGGGCTAAAGATCCATCCAGCAGGGTTTTGCCATTGAATTCGGTAGTTGCGGCGATCCGATCAATTTCGGCCACCAGAGAAGAAAACTCTAGTTGGAGAGTCTGGCGTTCAAACTGCCCGATGGTTCCTGAAGCTCCTTGCGTGGCCAGTTCTTTAAGGCGAATGAAGGCTCCGGCTTGCTCATTCAAAGCACCCTCGATAATATTGATCATTGAAATTCCATCATTGAGGTTGCGAGAACCCTGTCTCAACGCTCGTACATCGGACCGGAGGGATTCTGACACAGCAAGGCTCGCTACATTGTCTGCGCCTCTATTGACTCGGGTTCCAAATGATATTCGCTCTATGGATTGCCCAACTCGCTTGTTATTGATATCTAAAAATCTCTGAGCGGTATTAGATAATGTGTTGGTGATTATGCTGTTAGTAGACATGACATCTTCCTTCCCTGAATATTTTATCGTACATTTCGTTGTACTGAAATAACTGAAGGGAGCGTCCTCTTCTAATCCGCTCCCATGTCTTTTTTTATGCAGTCGGTTGCCACCCGAAGAAACTCTCTGGCCTGTGTATAGGAGTCCGGTGCCGAGTTTGCGGCGTGGTGATTCTCAATAGCGGTAGCCAGATGTCTTTTGATTTCCTGCAGGTGAGTTCCCAATGCGGCGGATCTTTGCTTCAATCGGCTTATGATTGCCAAAGCATTTTCCAGAACCATTAACCCCTTCAATCCCTTTTGTGGAGAATCGATTGATAAATCTCCCAGCCCCAGAGTTTTTGCGGTGATGGAGGGAATGTTCAGGCTAGTGTTAAGGTTGATGCGGTTTTCGGGTGAACCATTTGCCCCGACAACCAGAAAGGAATGCGAATCGTTATGCACGGAAGCGGATATCGAGCCATCGAGAAATTTCTGCCCTCTATGTTTGAAGGTTTCTACCGCTTGATCCAACGCCCTCAACTTCTGGCAAATATTAAATTCCAAATCGGATTTTTGTGGAGTTCCCAGGTTGGATGCCAAGCTGGGGGTGACCCATTGCTTGACTTGCGACAAAACAGCTTCAATTTCAGCGTAAGCATTTTCCACGACCGAGACCAACTCCATCCCCAATGAGACATTGTGAATGGCCTGATCCAGGTTTTTAGGGTCGGTTTCCTGGTTGGTGAACTTTTTAAACTCTAACCCGGAAACTTTCTGGCCGGACTCGATATCTTCAATTTTATAGACAAAATTGGCGATCACTTTCTGATTCATGACAGACTCCTGACAGTTGATGGATTAAATCGGTGAATAAATCGATTAAGCCAGTAACTGTAAAATTGACTGTGGGATCAGATTTGCCTGACCAACCATTGCCGTAGCAGACTGTACGAGAATTTGATTTCGAGTCAGGGTCGCGATTTCTTCGGCGATATCAGCGTCTCGGATAGCGGACTCTGCGGCTTGCAGATTTTCAATTGTAACGGAAAGGTTTCCCACCGACCGAGTCAACCTGTTTTGCACCGCACCCACCTTACCACGGCCCTGAGTAACGGCAGAGATAGCAGTGTTAATGGTATCGAGAGTGGTTAAGGCTTCAGCCGCCGCAGTGACGGACAGGGTATCGATTCCCAAACTCGAAGAAGTGATTGCAGCGAGGTTGATCTCTGTATTCAGGTTAATCCGACTGTTGACACCGCTGTCAATACCAACCTGAATAAGAACCTGATTTGTGCCGGACGAGGAAGAAGCCAGAGAGCCATCTACCAGTCCCTGTCCATTAAACTGTGTGGTTGCCGCAATACGGTCGATCTCACTACGCAGGGAGGAAAACTCTAGCTGAATGGTCGCACGTTCTGTGGAACCTACGGTACCGGTTGCGGCCTGAGATGCCAGTTCCCGGAGTCGAATCAGGATGCTCGATTGTTCATTGAGCGCCCCTTCAGCAACGTTGATGAGTGAAATACCATCGTTTGCGTTTCGAACTGCCTGGCGCAGTCCACGGATATCAGAACGTAGGGCTTCAGAAATAGCCAGTCCAGCCGCATCATCAGCACCACGGTTGATCCTGATACCTGAAGAAATTCGTTCTACTGATGTTGCAAGACGGTCGTTGTTGGTACCCAAAATCCTTTGGGCATTAAGCGAAGCTATGTTGTTGAAAATTCGTACTGGCATTTCCTAATCCTCCACCATGAGTTGGAATTATTTTTGCTGCTATTACTTTTAAACGTTTGCTGCTGCCCCTGAAGAGTCTTTATTTTGGTGGCTCTCCTCAGCATTCCACCGTTTACTGCTGCCCCTGAAGAGTTTTTATTTTCGGTGGCTCTCCTCAGCATTCCACCTTTATTTTCAAACCCATAAAGCAGAAAACCGGGTTTAAATAGCTTGTTTCATTGTCCATCAATCTTTCGAGACAATTCTGCTTAATTGGGTTATCGGTGAGAAAACTTAGAACTTTAATAAAAAACTTATAAAACTATAAGTTTTCTTCACGCCAGTTTTTCTGAGGAATATCAATGTTTAAGGAAGCGGTTTCTGGATGGGTATTCAGGTATTCGATAGCTGTTTGCAGGCTCAAGGGCGAATCGGGGGAGTGAGGGAGGTTTTTAAAAAGCTCTTCCATAAGTCGAAAATCTTGTTCCGTATCAACGGTCAGGCGAAAATTGCGATCTTTTAAATAATCCGGAGCGTTAACGCGCTTGATCCTGAAAGAAGAAGGGTGGTCGTGAAACCAGGTGGTAACGTGTTCGCGATAAATAGAACTTTTAGCCAGTTCACCGATTTTTTTCAAGGTTTCAAATCGAATGATTTCGCAGGCACTGCCCAGAGGAACGGGATCGTGGGGAAGAGTGTAATCGGCTTTCTCCGATAGATGGGCTTGAATGAGCGAGCTTAAGAACGGTGCATCAATAAGAGGGTTATCGCCGCAGACCCGAACCACCTGTTCTGTTTGCACGCTTTCTCCTGCTTTTATGAACCGGCCCAGGACATCTTCTTCCGAGCCTTGGAAAACTGGAATCTGGAGTCGGCGGGCAAACTCAATCAACGGGAGTTCTGATTCTTTTTCGGGAATTGCCAGGAGGATGAGATCAATTTCCGGCACCTGTTTTAAACGAATAATGATATGCTCCAGCAGGGGCAGGCCCGCAATTGGGCGCAGGCTTTTGCCGGGGAACCGGGTAGACCCCATTCGGGCTTGAATGATAGCGGTGACAGAAACCATTTTTCAATAAAAGGATAATGTTCGCCGGTATTGTAACCTTTCAAAGGGGATTTGTAATGTCGAATTCTATTCGTTCCCTGCTCCGTCCACCTGCATTGAAAGAAGGAGATGTTGTGGGTGTGGTGGCTCCAGCTGGTCCGGTGGATAGGGCGCAGTTGGAAACCGGGTTGGAAGTGATCCGAGGCATGGGGTTTAAGCCCTTGTTAGGCAAACATATTTATGCCCGTTCCCGTTTTATGGCAGGCTCCGACAAGGATCGGGCTCAGGATATTATGGGTATGTTCAGGAATCCTGAAGTCAGGGCAATTTTTTGCGCTCGTGGGGGGTACGGTGCCAATCGCATTCTCTCTCATCTTAATCCTGATGAGATAAGAGCTCACCCAAAAGCCGTGGTGGGGTCCAGCGATATTACCCTGCTTCTCCATTTTCTAGTTCAAGAATGCGGGCTGGTCGCGTTTCACGGTCCGATGGTTGCTGGAAGTTTTGGGCGGGCTGCAATGAAAAAGTCACGCCGACAATTCAGGGCATTGTTGACTGGCGATGCCAGGGCCAGGGCTTTCCACGCTCCCGGAGCGAAGGTGTTTTCCAGTGGGGTGGCTCAGGGTAAAATTGCTGGAGGTTGTTTGACCTTGTTGTGTCGTTCATTAAACACTCCCTATGAAATTAACACCAGAAACAGAATTTTGTTGATAGAAGATGTCAACGAGCCTTTATACCGGATTGATGGAATGCTTTGGCAATTAAAAAATGCGGGGATGTTTAAAGGTGTGCGCGGGTTAATTTTCGGGGAAATGGTCAACTGCCAGTCACAACGCAAAGGTGATGGGACGATTGCAGACATTCTCGCGGATCTTTTCCCAAAACCGGGATTCCCGATTCTGACTCACTGTCCAATAGGTCACGGCAAAGAGGTCTGGACCCTTCCTTTAGAAACATCAGCGACTCTGGATAGCGAATCCAAAACCCTGGAGCTGAAACACTGCGGGGTCAAGTAGATCAACTGGGCCTGACCGTCACCCCTTTGGATTGCAGGAAAGTTTTGGTTTCCTGAATGGTGAATTCCTTAAAATGAAAAATGGAAGCGGCCAGCACCGCTGAGGCTTTTCCTTTTACAATACCTTCATATAAATGCTCAAGGGTTCCCGCTCCTCCTGAGGCGATCAAGGGAATGGTGATCGATTCTGAAACCATTTTGTTGAGTTCGATGTCGTATCCGGCCTTGGTGCCATCGCGGTCCATGCTGGTGAGCAAAATTTCTCCTGCGCCATAAAAATCCATTTTTTGAGCCCACCTTTGCACATGAATTCCAGTTGGGTTTCTCCCTCCATGTGTGTAGACCTCCCAGGCAGGCGATGAATCAGATTGCTTCAGTAATAGTTCCGGGTGCTCGGATGCCCAATCAGGCGGGGTAGATGAGGAAAGGGAAGCTTGCACTTCTTTGGCATCAATAGCGACAACAATGCACTGGCTGCCAAAACGGTTTGCTGCACGCTGCACAAAACCAGGGTCTTTGACGGCGGCTGTGTTGATAGCGACTTTATCAGCGCCGGCTTTTAGAAGGTTTCGGATATCATCCAGCGTGCGCACTCCTCCGCCAACCGTTAAAGGCATGAACACCTTTTCGGCAGTGCGGGCGACCACATCCAGAATAATGTCACGCTTCTCGTGTGAGGCCGTGATGTCTAAAAAGGTGAGCTCATCGGCACCTTCTATTTCATAGGCTGAAGCGATTTCAACCGGGTCGCCAGCATCGCGGAGATTGACAAAGTTGACCCCCTTGACCACTCGGCCATCCTTGACATCCAAACAGGGTATGATGCGTTTAGCTAGCATGAAGTGCGTCTCGCGCCTCCTTAAAGGAAATGGTTTTGTCGTACAGAGCTTTGCCGATGATAACTCCTTCGACGCCATAGGACTCCAGCTTGGCTAGATTTTTTATGTCTTCCAGGCGACTCACTCCCCCTGATGCAATTACAGGTAGTTGTGCGCACTCGGCAAACTCCTTGATGCTTTCCAGATTAGGACCCTGCAGCATGCCATCGCGACTGATGTCGGTGAATATAAACCCGGCAATTCCATAGCCCTTCATTTTTTGGGCGAGGTCAGTGGCTTTTTGCTCAGAAACTTCCACCCAGCCTTTCACAGCGACTAAACCGTCCCGGGCATCAATGCCGACAATAATTTTATCTGGGAAACGTCGGCAGGCTTCTTCAACAAACTCTGGTTCCTTTTGAGCAATGGTGCCTAAGATGACTCGGTATGCGCCAGCTTTAACATATGCTTCAATGGTTTCAAGGGTTCGAATTCCTCCTCCGACCTGTATATCCACAGAACTGCTATAGATAATGTTTTTTACGATCTCAGAATTGATGGGTGAACCCTGGAATGCGCCATCAAGGTCTACAACATGAATAGTCTGCGCTCCTTCTTCATCCCAATGATTGGCCATTGAGAGAGGGTCATTGGAATAGACTGTTTCCTGATCTGCTTTTCCCTGAACAAGGCGCACGCACCTTCCTTCTTTTATATCCACTGCCGGTATTATTCTCATTAGAAGCTTTGTATTAAGGTTTCAAAGTAAACCCTGATATTAACAGAGGTGTTTCACATCTTCAACGTTGTTTGCCAAGCTCAGGATTGCGTTATATAATCTCCCCCACCACTAGGCGTGGGGCCAAATGGAAAAGGCTTTATTGGCTGGCAAAGGGTTGTCTCGACTGATGAGTCCTTGCTATCTGATGCCCTATAAAAGAATTTAATTTTGGAGTGATTATGAAAGCCAGCCAAACCGAGCTTGATGGAGTTTTGCTCATCGAGCCCACTGTTCACATTGATTCCCGGGGACGGTTTTTTGAAAGCTATGAAAAGGAAAAATACCGTGCGTTGGGAATCCATGAAGAATTTGTTCAGGATAACCAGTCGCTCTCAAATAAAAATGTTTTAAGAGGGCTGCATTACCGGGTTGACCCGGAACAGGCCAAACTGGTTAGAGTGGTTAAGGGCGAAGTGTTTGATGTGGTTGTGGACATTAGAAAAAGTTCGCCTACTTTTGGGAAATGGCAGAGCTTTATTTTGTCGGCCACTAATAATCTTCAGGTTTATGTCCCTGTAGGTTTTGCCCACGGGTTTTGTGTGCTCAGTGATACGGCGGAGTTTTTATATAAGGTTTCTGAATATTACTCGGCGGAAAAAGAAAAAGGAATTATCTGGAACGACCCGGATATTGGGATTGACTGGCCAATATCAGATCCTATTCTCTCTGACAAAGATGAAAGCAATCCTCGATTGAGGAGCTTGTAGTATTTGTAAAGAGCTTTAAAAGAATTTTTTTCAGGGGCAGACTCATTTGGCGTGGAGGTATTTGTTGAATTCATTGAAAGCCAGATTGACGGTATCTTCTATGTTCAACTCCGGGCCATTTTCAATGGATTTGATATTTTTAACAAGAGTTTCATCAAGATTATTTTTGAGTTGTTTTGCAAAACTTGGCGAACTTGATTCAGCGCGGTAAAGCGACAAAATTTCTGTCGCGATGGTTTTCCCCGGTTTGCTGTTCAGTATCTGGTCGTAATCATAGCCCTTCTTCTCGCCAAACTCCAACAAGCGGTCGATCTTCTTTGCCACCTGCTCGTAAGCATCTTCGCCGATGGTGGACTGAACGGATTTCGCAAAAACGGGTATCAGACAATCAGGGACACCAGGCTGTCTGATATTTTTTTCCAACATGCGAACAAAAAAGCGGCCAACATGTTCTTTGCGCTGGTTTCGGTCCTTCCGTTTCATTCGTCTTTTGATTCGGGACTTGTCGTCCTTCTCGCTGGGAGCATTTTCCGCATTGGAATTGATCAGTTGGTTGAACATGGACAGAGTTTCCGACTCTATTTGATTAAACAAGTTATCCGAGCTTAAATCGGAGTTATCCTTTGCGATTTTTAAAATTTTAAAAATAATATCCTGCCTGAGAGTGTCGCTCATATTGATTTTTGAACTTCCAGTTTAAAAAGATCTACGTAAATACTCTCGCTTTCGGTGAGGAATTCTAATACCTCAACGGAAGCCAGTACCCAACGCCACTGTAACTAAATGGTGGCAAGCTTTTATAAAAAGCCTACCACAAACTTCCTGAACTACTCAATCGGAACATTGGAGGGGGCATAATAACCATTATGAAATCAATGGTTTGTTGGTATGTCGGTGCTGCGATATTTCACCCCTAATGTTTTAATCTTTTTATGCCGATAAAAAATATAAGCATGAAAAGAAGAGTGTGAAAAACTTTTAGGTTATCAAAAATGTCTTTAAATGTGTCCGAAATAGGTTTTCAAAATACTTCACTGGAACAGAAAAGTGTCTTAGCTTCTGTGGATGCGTTCGTTTCCAGCGAGTTGAACTTGAAAACCAGTGAGGGCGACCTTGTCAGTTTATCGTTTGCCGGAGAGCAGTCTTTGTCGGAATCATTGACCCAGACGCAAACTCAAGAAAACGGAGCTGTACAGGAGTTCAGTTCGGTTGCTAGGGCCGCTGCTTCTTATTCTCTGACTGTGCAGGGAGATTTGAATGCCGAAGAACTGGCCGCTATTAACAAACTGGCTGAGGAGATTGCTCCGCTGGCTAGAGAGTTTTTTGCGAGCGGGGAATTAAACCTGGAAGACTCCGCCAATGTCCTGGCTGACAACCTCGGCGTGCTCCAGCAAGTAGAATTGTCGCTGGAAAGAACTGTGGTGGCAATCTTTGAAACCCGAAGCGTTACGCGATTGCCGGAAGAGGGTGGCGACATCACCAATATTGAAGCCCTGCCTAATCAGGCATCAGAGCTTGAAACAGATGGGATCCGGGATTTCCCGGCTCTGGTTCAAGCAACGATTGACGCGGTTTTTAAGTCCGAAGCGGAAGAGGTTCCCGATCAGGATTCTATTCTCAGATCTTTGAATGATCTGTTAGCTTTCATTCGTGATCGACTTGGCGAGTTTTTTAATCCGCCGACCGGTCTGGCTGCCTTACCTATCGAGCCTGCCTCTGCTGGTGATGAAGCGGTAGATGCCGTAGTAGAGAACGAGCCATCTCCTCCTCAGCTTGAGCAATAACTCGCTAGCGCGAGAAGCAGATAGCAGTGCCCCGTCAAGCAATCCACACCTGAAGCCGAGATAACTCTTTGCCAGCCAAATAAAGCGTTGGCTCATTGGCCCCACGCCGAGTGGGCTAGGGCATGAGCGCGCCGTTGTTGATGTCGAGGGTTTGTCCGGTGAAGGAAGTTTGTTCTTCTGAAATCAGGAAAGCCACTAGTTTGGCGACTTCTTCAGGTTGGGACATTTTGCCCAATGGTACTGGCTTCATCGCTTCCTTATAAGCTTCGTCTTTGGAAACCTTCAAAGCATCTGCAAAACCTTGCAAACCTTCCTGCGCCATATCGGTGTCGACCCAACCGGGACACAAAGCGTTCACCAGAATTCCATCGCCGCTGTGTTCCGCCGCCAAAGATCGAGTGAGACCCAGTAACCCGGCTTTGGATGCACAGTAGGCGGAATAACCCGGAACCCCTAGTCTTGCCAAAATGGATGAGATGATGATAATTTTTTTGAACGGTGCAGAATCTTTTTTAATTAGAGGAAGGCATTCCTGAATGGTTTGGTAGGTTCCGGTCAAGTTGGTGTTTATAACTTCCTGCCAGCGATCCTGATCTCCGTACTGGTTTTCGCCACCAATACCGGCATTGGCGATGAGCCCGTAAAGAGATGTAACATTTTCCAGAGCTTTTTTGATTTCCCCTGAGTTCCTGATATCGCAAGTGTGGCATTGGTGCTGTTCAGGGTTTTTCAATAAACTTTTTGTGGATTTCAGGTTTTCCAGATTGCGTCCCAAGAGGATGAGGGAGTATCCACGTTCGGCCAGGGTTTCAGAAATGCTTCTGCCTATCCCTGAACCGGCTCCTGTTATAACAATATGCATTTATATTTCCCGGGTGTTTTCTGAAAATGGGTTTTTAGAAGGGTTCAACAGAATCTTGATGTATCCCGATAAGGTTTCGGCTTTTTCTGGTTCGTTAGAACCCTGGTAAACCTGGATCAGGTTATTCATCATTCGGATCAGCGTTTCCCGGTGTGTGGACTGGGACAGGAAATGCTCCTCAAAAGGTTGGCCAAACTGTTCAACGATTTGAATGCAGTCCGCACGGGTCAACAGGCGACCTTGATGGAATGGGTCGAAATAAATTGCATTTTTAGGAAGATTGTATTTGACGATGTAATGGCCTGGCAGACCCACACCGACAATGGGCAACCCCAATCGGCTGGCAACCAGAATACAAAGGGTTGAAAGTGTGATGGGCAAACCGGTTTTATGTTGCAGAACTTTATTGAGGTAGCTGTTATCCGGGTCCAGATAGTTTTTTTGGTTGCCGCGGAAATGTTCCTGCTGAAAAAGCAGATGGGTCAATGTGGAAACGACCTGAGAGGGGTTCGCTTCTGGAACCAGATTCTGTTCCAGCCGTTGCGCCAGCGAGTCCAGGTTTTCCCGGCAGGCTTCAGGCTTGGAATCGGGATAGCCGAATTCCATGAGCAAAAGTATTCCAGCTTCCAGGTCGACATCCCGGCCGAGTCCTTTATGTGCTAGTTGCCGGAACTTCTCTCCCAGCTTTTTCGGGAAAATCGCGTTAATCACTTCCTGCGCCTGCAAGCGGAGAGCGACTTCCTCACTGCGAACCGCCATTTCCAGAAAGGGTAAGGCGTCTTCCCCCAGTTCGATCAACTGGAGACGAACCTTTTCGCGGATGAACTCATCCCGGTCCGTCAACAATTGGATCAAGTATGAAATTTGGCCGAGGGCCTTTTGATTGCTCATGGCATAAAAAAACAAGCGGGCATTTCAGCCCGCCTGAACGGGGAAATCGAAACCGACTAAAGGTCCGGTTGTGGTGTTGTGCGTAAATAAGGTTTGATGACTTTATGTCCCTTGGGAAACTTTGCCGGAATATCTTCTGTCTTGATTGCGGGGACGACCACGCAGTCCTCGCCATGTTTCCAGTCAACCGGTGTGGCGACCTGATAATTGGCGGTGAGTTGCAGTGAATCGATAACACGCAGGATCTCGGCAAAGTTTCTACCCGTTGAAGCGGGATAGGTGAGTGTCAGTTTTACGCTCTTGTCTGGTCCGATGATGAAAACCGAGCGGACTGTCAGGTTGTTCAGCGCATTCGGGTGTATCATGTCATACATTTCCGCGACTTTTTTGTCGGGATCAGCAATGATGGGGTAGTTCACCGTACAACCCTGCGTTTCGTTAATGTCATTAACCCAGCCCTTGTGCGAATCCAAAGAGTCTACGCTCAAGGCGAGAACTTTGACATTCCGCTTGTCGAATTCATTTTTAAGACTGGCCACTCGGCCCAACTCGGTGGTACAAACCGGGGTGTAGTCTTTGGGGTGGGAAAACAAAACCCCCCAGCTATCACCCAGATACTTATGAAACTCAATGGTGCCTTCGGTGGTTTCTGCCGTGAAATCTGGTGCAATATCTCCTAATCTTATAGCCATAATCTGCTTCCTTCTTAAAAAAGATTATAATTGGTAAAAGCATTTTTCCTATGCTATCCAGACAACCCCTAAAATGGGGCAAAGTTCTTTAAAAGGGCAACGGAAACAAGAGCAATTATACCATAGCCGAAAGCCAGGGGAAACGACCGGACACTTGCTGGAACTTATCTGCTTTTGCCTGGGTTTAACTTCTGCATATATTAACTTGTATATAAGGTTCTTAGATGATCCCCGCTGACATAGGGTGTAAATATTTTTAACACTGATTTCTAAGAGGTTCTGTGGCTGACATTAATCTGGATGAGACAAAAATACTCTTGCGTCAGGTCTGGGCTTTTATGCTGATGGGGCTTTATGGCATCGGGGCTTTTCAGGAGCGTGCGGTGATCCTTCAGGCAGAGGTGCTCCCGGCGGCAGAATCGATTCTGCCGGATGTGGCCAAGGTGATATTTTTTGGCTTGCTCTTTGTGTCGTTCCTGATAGATATCGTGGAAATGCGTGAAGATAAAGACAAGGCCTACCAGTTTTTATTTTTGTCGTTGATCGCGGGAGGGCTTTCTGCTCCAGTTAGTGCCCTGCAATATCGAGTGATCACTTGGATTTCCGGGGGCGGATAATCGATTAGCATATTAATGTTTGCGTAAACAGTTTAACAAATACAGTACCTTGTTTAAATCAGCAGGATTGACCCAATTATAACAACTTTGTGACGTTAAAGTTACAGGGGATAGTTATAATGACTTACAGGTATTCGTAATGCTTAAGCCTGTTGACATGCATATTCTATGCAAGCGAGTGTTGCCCAGCACTTTTAAATGTGTTTTTTAAAGGACTGGGCAAAAGCTATTCTCTCAGCTTTTAATGTGGTTTCCCTAATGCAGTCCTTATGAAAAAAATTTCCTTCGGGATCAGTAAAAAAATTCAGCTTTTAAATGCTGTGCTGGTATTGGTCAGCGCGTTGGTTTTGGGTGTGGTGTTTTATAACGAAGCTGAAAAAATAATACTTAAAAATAAACTGGGGGAGCTGTCAGAAAATGTCTCTGTGTACAAGTTGGGCATTCTGGATAAGTTAACAAACCTGGAAGGAAACACCGTATTTTTATCTAAAGTGCCACCCATTCAGGGAATCATTCGCTCTGAAAGGAATAATGGCAAAGACCCATTAGATGGGTCTAGTTATGAAGAGTGGAAAGCAAGGCTGTCCATTATTTTTTCCGAATTTTTAACCTCCCACCCGAATTATTTTAAGCTCCGCTTTATTGGGATTAAAAATGACGGAAAGGAAATTGTCGGGGTGAACAGGACGGGCACATCGATAAACGTGGTCAAAGAAAAGGATCTTCAATCCAAGGGGCACAGACCTTATTTTAAAGAAGTGATAGTCTTGGCTAAAGGGCAATTTTACCTTTCCAGCATTTCCCTCAACCGGGAACACGGCAAGATCTCAATACCACATACTCCTACCATTCGGGCGGCAACGCCGATTTATGACCAGAATGACAATCTCTATGGAATTATTATTGCCAATATTAACTCCACACAATTGCTTAATGAGGGGATGCCGAACCAGTACCCCATCATGGTGGTCGATCAGGATGGTTATTATATTTTCCACCCCAACCCGGATAAAACCTTTGGACATGATTTGAAGAAAGAGTGGAAGATTCAAAAGGATTTTGCGGAGACAAGGTCCTTTTTTGACCCTCAAAACCCCCTTCAAAGTGCCACGCTAATTTCAGAAGAGGGCAAGGAACCGAGGGCCTTGCATATTCAGAAAATGAAATACGATCCGGTGAACCCCGATAAATTTCTAGGGCTGGCGGTTTATAAGAATTTGAATGAACTCATGGAGGGAACGGCGAACACTCTTTATAAAATAGGGTTTCTGCTGGTTATGATGATATTTGTGGTTCTGGTGCTGGCCTATTTATTTTCGCGCAAAATGCTTCGGCCTATGGATCGATTGATTCAGGCGACAGAAGATCTGGCTGCGGGTAAAGAAATTATTGATTACCCTAAGGAATCGCAGGATGAATTTGGTGTTCTGGCTGAATCTCTGGAGTCCATGAACAAAAAAATTGAAGAAAGAGCCATTGCCGAAGTCAGCGAGCGGCAGAGCGGAGTCATCATGGAAAACATGTTGGATGCTGTAATCACCATTGATGATGAGGGGATTGTTCAAGCAATCAATACTTCGGCAGAAAGATTGTTCGGCTATTCCCGCGATGAGGTGGTGGGTAGAAATGTTTCCATTTTGATGCCGGAGCCCTATAAAAGTGAACACGATGATTATGTTAGAAATTATTTGCAAACCGGTATAGCAAAAATTATTGGAATGGTGCGGGAGGTGGTGGGGTTGAGAAAAGATGGCTCCACGTTCCCTTTGGAACTGGCGGTCAGTGAAATGTGGATGCCGGATGGCGAAGGGAAAAATAGAAAAACGTTTGTTGGCTGTTGCAAGAATATTGAAGAACGCAAACAGAACGAAGAACAAATAGTGAAGGCCCGGGAAGAGGCGGAAAAAGCCAACACGGCCAAATCGGAATTTCTCGCGAGAATGAGCCATGAGTTGCGAACTCCCCTGAATGCGATACTTGGGTTTTCACAATTGGAAATAATGAGACTTAAAGCGAGTGGGGAAAATGAAGCAAAAAAAATAAAAATATTCAACAGATCTTTGACTCCGGTAATCACCTGCTTGAACTGGTGAATGAGGTTCTTGACCTGTCCAGAATAGAATCGGGAATCATGAGCTTCTCAAGTGAACCGGTCGATGTGGTCTCTTTGCTTAGTGAAATTTATTCTCAGAGTGTGCCTCTCGGACAAAAGAATTCCATTTTGGTGAAACTTGACTTGCCCCTTGATGTCGAGAGGCTTTATGTCCATGCAGACCGAACACGGTTGAAACAGGTTTTATTAAATTTGATTTCTAATGGGATCAAATACAATCGTAAAAATGGAGAAACAGTGATCTCGCTGTCAAAGACTTCGGTCGGTAAAGTACGAATGGCGGTTAAGGATCAGGGCAAAGGCATTGTCCCTGAGCAAATGCATAAATTGTTCAAACCTTTTGAGAGATTGGGCGCCGAAACCTCGGAAGTGGAGGGGACTGGCATTGGCTTATCCATCGCGAAAGAGTTGACGGAAGATATGGGAGGGGTGCTTGAGGTCGAGACGGTCGAGAATGAGGGAAGCCTGTTTTATGTGGAGTTTGACCGTTGTCCCGCTCCGCAAGAACAAAAAGTTGACCTTGAACAAGCGGGAGATTTTGGCTTCGAGTTGAAACTGGCGCGTGAGAGAGAAATCCGAATTCTTTATGTTGAAGATAACCCGGCCAATATGGAGCTGGTTGTCCGTTGGTTTTCCCGGCAGGGGAATATTGAATTGTTGCAGGCGCAGGATCCCATGACAGGAGTCGAGTTAGCGCTAGGAAAATCTCCTGATTTGATTCTGCTCGACATTCATCTCCCTGGTATGGATGGGTATGAGGTTTTCGATTTATTGAGTCGCAAGGCAGTCTCGAAGTCCATCCCCATTATTGCTTTAAGCGCCAATGCCATGCAGGAAGACATAGATAAGGCCTTGAAGATGGGGTTTAAGGCATATGTCGTGAAGCCTTTTAAGATTGAGCGCTTATGTAAAGAAATCAACCGTGTGCTTGATGCCTCGATGGCTGACTGAGAGAATATATTGAAAATTGCAGCACCATCATGTCGAAGTGCGCCCGGGTTTACTCTTATCGTTCAGCTATAGAGTTTTGATTTTTGAAAAGGCCTGAACCACAGCTTGCCAGTCCGACACAGATTGGGTAGAATGATCCATTATTTATTTCCAGACAAATAGTGAGGGCCGTTAGCTCAGCTGGCAGAGCAACTGACTCTTAATCAGTAGGTCCTCGGTTCGA
>JACKQG010001261.1_pt1 | contig 35511 bp, 24 predicted proteins | sample 8237621 | NCBI WGS metagenome assembly JACKQG01 (sample SAMN15677084, study PRJNA649215) | marine metagenome | biome: marine; feature: Black Sea; material: saline water; isolation source: suspended particulate matter (SPM) from the Black Sea western gyre | collected 2013-06-09/2013-06-10 | depth...
GGTTAGCCGAATTCAATTCAGTTACCAATACTTATCTCTCCGTCTTTATGGCACTCGGTGGATTAGGTGTCATTATCGGAACCGTGGGATTGGGAATCGTATTGCTAAGAAATATGTTGGACCGTAAACAGGAACTGGCAATTTTATTAGCCATTGGTTATGAAAAAAAGCAAGTATTTTGGTTGGTATTTTATGAAAACCTGGTGTTGCTTTCCGCAGGAATGTTAATCGGAATTCTGTCTGCTATCATAGGAATTTTACCTTCGATTTTATCTCCTGCATTTACAATACCCGGCTTATTTTTGCTCTTATTGACCGCTCTTGTTTTTTGTAGCGGATTACTATGGATTTATATGCCTGTTAAACAAATCATGAAAGGAAATCTAATTGTGGGGTTGAGGAATGAGTGATTTTAAGTCTTCTCGGGTGTACGACAATAATAATTGATTCGCTGATAAATTGCCGGAACGACTTGCCTTTATTTGCTCCTTAATTGGAATTCCTGAACAAAAACAGAGAATATCTTTGAGAATTTAAAATTGTAAGTTATTCATATTTCAAAGCATCCACCGGATTGGTCAGTGCGGTTTTTATTGCCTGATACGTAACTGTTAAAATAGCAATGAATATCGAGAGTAACGCAGAAACAACAAAGATCCACCAGTAATCCAAAATTTCGATGTTATAGGCAAAATTGCCCAACCAGTTACTTATGAAATACCAAGCCACCGGCCAGGCGATTATATTTGCTATGAAAATCCATTTAGTAAACTGTTTGGAGAGCATAAAAACAATTCTTTGAACAGATGAGCCCAAAGCTTTGCGTATGCCGATCTCCTTGGTTTTTTGTTCTGCATTGTACGAAGCCAGACCAAATAATCCAAGACAGGCAATAAATATTGCAATAACTGTAAAGTAGATAAATATTTCACCAATCCTTTGTTCGGCTTTGTATTGACTGTTAAAATCTTCATGCAAAAAATAATAATCAAATGGTATTGATTTTTCAATCTCCTCCCATTTTTCCCTTATTATCGATATTTGTTGCTGAACATTGCCGGCATGTAACCGGATATTTAAATTTCTGGCGTGATCAGGAGAAATGAAAATAAGGCTGGGTTCAACTACATCATGTAATGAGCGAAAATGAAAATCCTGAACAACACCAACTACATGAAGATCGAAAATATCTAAATTATTAAAACCAGATATTTTTTTACCGACCGGTTCATCCCATCCCAATTTTTTTACCAGGGTTTCATTTATTATGACCGCTGAACTGTCTGTAGTATATTCTCGTGAAAACTCACGACCCTCAATAATTTGCATTTCCATAGTACTGATGTAATCATGATCCACTATATTGGTAAAAATGATAATTGGATTGTTTTCATCATATCCTTCAGGAACATAACCAGTACCATCCATATCCCGGCCGGGGACAAAACGGGATGTAGAAACTGCAGAGACACAAGAGAGATTTAAAAATTCAGATTTAAAAACTTCAGATTTATCTCTTAATCGGTCTCCCCTTAAAGGGATAATGATCATATTCTCTTTGTTAAATCCCAGTTTTTTCTGCCTTAAGAAACTCAATTGATTATAAACAAACCCGGTACTAATTATTAAGAAAACCGAAATAGTAAACTGAATAATTACCAAAACATTTCGTACCGGAGATCTTTTTGCACTTTTTGTAAATGTTCCTTTTAGTACTTTAATTGGCTGGAATGCTGACAAATAAAATGCCGGATAGCTTCCTGCAATAAATCCTACAATTATTGCAAGACCAATCAATAGTGCAAATACATTTGCATTTCGAAATAAATCCAGCTTCAATTCTTGCTCGAGCAATTGATTAAATACAGGCAAAACAATTTCAACGAGAATCAGGGCAAAAATCAACCCGATAAAACTTAAAATCAGAGATTCGCCTATAAACTGGAAAATAAGTTGTTTACGGTAAGCTCCAACAACTTTTCTTAGTCCGACCTCCCGTGCCCGTTTCATGGAGCGGGCTGTGGACAGGTTCATGAAATTAATGCAGGCAATTAATAGAATAAAAATAGCTACTGCCAAAAAGGTGTAAATGTAGCTGATATCACTATTAGTCTCTATTTCAGCCATCAGGTTTGAGTGCAGGTGAATTTTTGTTATTGGCTGTAAATAAGGTTCGAATTTTATATTTTCAAGCTTAGTCAGATCTTCCATGTATTGTAAATACATTTCAGGAAATCTTTTTTCTACCTCATCCGGATTGGCTCCTTTAGCTAATAATACATACGTATACAAACCGAGTGAACCCCAGTTTTCATAGGCTTCTTTACCATTTGTTTTTATCTGCGAGGTAAAAGAAGCCAGAACCCGAAAACCAAAATGTGAATTTTCAGGCGGATCGGCAACGATAGCTGTTACGGTGTAGTTTCTTTTATCATTTACTCTTATCGTCTTACCAATCGGATCTTCATGTCCGAAATATTTCTCGGCAGTACTTTTCGTTAAAACAAGGCTATACGGCTTAACCAGGGCTGTTTTTGGATTTCCCCTTATTAAATCAAATGAAAAAATATCAAAAAACGTTGAATCAACATAAAGCAATCCATCCTGAAAAAATTTCCGGTCTTCATAAACAAAATGAACTGTTTGAGAAAATTCATCAATCCGGGTTGCATTTAAAATTTCAGGAATATCCCTGACCATTGCTTCAGCTGTAGGAGCAGCTGATACGGCTACATTCAGGACATCGCCAGCGACCATTCCATTCACACAAACACGGTAAATCCTGTCTGCTTTTTCATGAAATTTATCATAATTTAACTCATTGACAACATGCAAAACAATTAGTATAAATGCAGCTAAACCTATGGCAAGGCCTGAAATGTTTATAATTGAGTATCCCTTTTGCCGCAGCAGATTTCTAAAAGCAATTATGATATAATTTTTAAGCATTTAATTAATATTCGTTACAAAACCATTTGTTTATTCATATTTTAAAGCTTCTACAGGATTTGTTCTCGGATGAACTTTGATATAATTGAGGGTAGAATATGCAAAAAGAGATTGTATAAAAATTCACTTGGTGATAATTGATTTCAAACTATCTTAAAACATCTTCTTTCTGAAGACCAATGGAATGTTTCCATCGTCAGGTGCTCCGATTTCCACAAGTTCCCAGTCTTTTTCCTTTTCCTTTATGAAATGCTTTAAAACAGTTACTTTATCATTAGGAGGAACATCGTGACTTTCCCAGTTTAGCAATTCAACCTTGTAACGTATAGTTCTCTTTCTCCCGTTAATGTTTACTTCAATTTCAACATTTTGTTCGGGTTCGATTTCGGGAATTAATATTACTACTTCTCTCATGGTTTTTAAGTTATATGTTAAGAGTTATATGTTAACGGTTAATTGTTATTAGTTAATGGTTATAGGATAAACAAAGCAACCGGCATCCATGGTCTATTTCTTCTCCTCGTGTCTGAAATAAATCTTACTGACGATTTTCCATCCATCCTCAAATTTGTATAATGATAAGTAATCCGTAAAAATTTTCTTTCCTCCTTTGAATAATTCAATTTTAGCGATAGCTGCTGTCCCGGTTATATCAATCATTGGATATTTACATGTAACTACTTCATCTTCTTTTGGTGGTGTCGGGTCTTCATTAAGTTCTTTTTCATGATACTTAACCCAACTATAGATTGGCCATTTGGTAAGGTCATCATTTCTTAATCCCAGTAAATTAAATCCGGGATGGAAACCCTTGTCAATGTCAGATACAGGCCCTTTGTTCTGTAATCCGTCAACATAAGATGTTTGAATAACTTTTTTAATGGCTTCTTTGTCTTTCTCCTGTGCAATTATGCAGAACGGTAGCACTGCCATCATGGTGGCGATAATAATAATTTTTTTCATAGTTGTTGTGTTTTTAGATTTTTACAGTATTAGTTTTACTTTTAATATTTTCATTAATAATTTGACCATCGAACAAACGCACAATTCTCTGACCATAATCGGCATCTCGCTGTGAGTGTGTAACAATTATCAGGGTAGTTCCCTTCTGGTTTAATTCTTCCAATAGATTCATAACCTCTTCACCGTGGGCTGAATCAAGATTTCCAGTAGGCTCATCGGCAAGTATAAGTTTCGGGTTGGCTACCACAGCCCTGGCAACGGCAACCCTCTGTTGCTGCCCGCCCGATAATTGTAATGGGAAGTGCTTTTTACGGTGAATGATTTTCATTTGCTCAAGCACCTCTTCCACCTGTTTTTTCCTTTCGGATGATTTCATCCCGAGATAAATAAGCGGCAACTCGACATTTTCGAAAACAGTTAACTCATCAATGAGGTTAAAGTTCTGAAAAACAAAGCCGATATTCCCTTTTCTGAATTTTGCTCTTTGTTTTTCGGAAAGCTTCGATACTTCATTGTCGAAAAAATAGTATGTACCGTCAGAAGGATTATCAAGCAATCCTAAAATGTTTAACAAGGTTGATTTGCCACATCCCGAAGGACCCATTATCGCAACAAATTCGCCCTGTTTAACTTCAAAAGTTACTTTGTTTAATGCAGTGGTTTCCACTTCATCTGTTCTGAAAATTTTTGTTAGGTTTTCTGTTTTAATCATGATTATATATTTAAGATTATGTTATTATTTGCTTGGAGCAGGGAGCGTGGTGCTTGGAGCGTTGTGCATTCGCCCTGCTCCATGCTCCACGCACCACGCTATTTAAAAACCAGCTTATCTTTCCCGCCAAAAGCATCATAAGATGATATTACTACTTTTTCGCCCGGTTCCAATCCTTCCATGACTTCATAGAAATTTGTATTCTGTCTGCCAATCCTGATTTTACGTTTTGTAGCAAAATCTTCTGTTGCATCAACTATGTAAATCCAGTTACCGCCGGTTTCCTGAAAAAAGCCTCCGCGCTTAACAATAATTGCATCCTGCGCACTGCTGAACTTGAGTCTGAGCTGAAGTGTCTGACCCCGTTTGATCTGACCGGGTTCCTCCCCGTCAAAAAACAGATCCACCTGGAATGAACCGTTAGTAACGTCAGTATAAATTTTACCGATATTCAGGAAATACGTTTTCCCGGCAAAATCAAATTCCGCATCCTGTCCGATAAACACTCTTGAGATATATCGTTCATCAATGTTTGCCCTTAATTTAAATCCATCCTTCATGTCGATCTGTCCCAGATGTTCCCCGGCAGATTTTGTTTCACCTATCTCTGCACTGAATGATGATAACTGTCCATCAGTGGGTGACTTAATATAAAGATTTTCAAGATTGGTTCGCAATAGTTTAAGATTATTTCCCATCCTGTCCATCGTGGTATTGAGCTGGCGAGTACGATTAACGGCTGAGACCGAATCGAGCTTCTTTAACTGAAGAGAAATGTGCAGTTGTTTAACTGTAAAATCATACTCCCGTTTCGCATCTTCGAACTCTTTAATGGAAATCACGTTTTCGTTGTATAATTTTTTCTTCCTCTCAAAATCGCGGTTTGTCATGTCTATTTCATACTCAAGCTGAACAATTTCTTTCTGCCTGATAAATTTGTTTTGCTCCAGACCAATCTTAGTGTTTTGCAGATTATTAATGGCTTCATAAATCCTTGTTTCCTGCTCCATAAAACTAAGTTCCATATTAGCATTGGAAAGTTTTAGGATGGTATCACCTTTTTTCAACAAGGCTCCGTCTTCAACATAAACCTTTTCTACAATACCGCCCTGAACCGCGTCAATATAAATGGTATTCCTCGGAAAAACCACGCCGTCAACCGGGATGAATTCCTGGAATTTATCAGCGAGAACAGTTGCTACGGTGATCTGTGATTTATCGACATACAGTTTACTTCTCTTATCTCTGATGAAAAGGAGGTATAGAATAAATATCACAAAAATGCTGATCCCCGCGATATTTAATATTTTCTTCGTGGTCCATTTTTTCTTTTCTATTACTTTATCCATTCCCATAATCTGTCAATTGATTATTCCCGAAACTTAGTTTTTTTAGAGTGCACTTATTATTAAATCACCATAATCCTGCGTATTATCCTGATTCTCCAAATTTATGCCATTAATTTTAAAAATCAGATTAACAGAAGGTTAAAAGAGGTGAATGTTTTAACATTTATTAACAATGTTCGACAGCGTTCAATTTTTGTACAAATACGAACAATAATGGATTATTAACTTTTCCGGTTGGAGAAAGATGATGTTTACACATAATTATATAAATTTTTCTAACTGATTATAAGCGACTTAACAATTTTGTTAATAAAAAGTCAAAAAATGAGGGTAACCTTTTTACATTTTATAGAATTAACTACTGAAGATAAATTTTCTTTACCGGAAACTGATTTTTTACTGCCGTAAACTGATTTGATATTGATAATATGAATTTGTTACTTACATTTATAAATAGAATTTTTAGCTTAAATGTAATTAACCATTCCGTTATGCCGTACATAGTTTATTATCAACATATTACCCCCCCCCCTCAAACACAACCGAATTTCATTGACGCTAAGTTATATTTGCCAATATACGAAAAGCATACTTTTCGTTTTAAAACTTTATCTTTTTCATTTTTTTAAGTTTTTTAATTAAACAAAAACAAGCCAGAATTAACCAAAGAAAAACCAAAATGTTAAACCGGCTGAAACCTTTGAATTTATTTATTTTATTAATTAAAACCTATTAAATATGAAAACTTTATTTTTTAAAATAGTAATACTTTTATTATTTATATCTGTGAATTTTAGTGCAAAAGCACAACCAGAAACAGATCCTTTTATATTTGATCCTGATTATCAGCATTTAGGAGATGTATGGGATGGTGATCAAATTGAATTCTCTTTTGATGCGATATATGTTTTAAGTACAACTAATACATATTTTATTGATACTGATTATTTATTTTGGTGTGAGCCATGGATTACCTCTGTTGAACCTGAGGACGAATTTACATTAACTTATTACGGAGATGGTCGTACAGTAACAATTTCAGGCACTATAGGTGGAGTTATAAATTTAGGATTGAATCGAATAGATATTGTTTTTCGGCTAGCAGATTGGTCAAATACATATGTACAAGAGCATTGGGTTTATTATAATTATAAGGGTACACCTGGAATTGAAGATTATATTGAAATTACTTCAGGGGTTAATTCTTTTTCCGAAGGAGATTTGCTAGATTACGAGGCTCACTTTTATGATATGGACCCTTTAGGTGATGAAATTGAGGAATGGAATTTAGAGATAAAACTTACTAGCTCTGAAGGGGAATATACTTATGTTGATTTTACAAATACCACTGGACCTATGTGGACATATTGGACTTTTATTGCACCTAATCTTCCGGAAGATATGACATTCACAAGAAATGAACAGGGTCAAATATATGGTATTTTAAAGGTAACTGGACATGATACTGATGGTTATGATCACACCGATGTTTTATATATTGGAATAAATAAAGAACCTGATCCACCTGTATTACATACTTTTCCTCAAGAAAATAATACGGTAAAAGTTGTAATAAATAATTCAGGAGGAACAAATAACTTGTTATATTATGATACTGATTCCGGGGAACCATATACCGGGACTGGTTTAATGCAGGGTAATTCTCCAATCAGTATGGGTAGTTCAACAAACATGGAACTTGAAGGATTTCAGGATTGCTCAAAATACTATTTTGCTGCGAAATCATCAAATCAATATGGTACAAGTGATTATTCAAACGAACGTGAACTTATGATTTTCTCATCTTCAAATGGAATGCCTATTCATTACCATTTTTCGGATTGTTATTTGCAAGATGGATATGAGTTGGAGGATAATCATTATTTCATAGGAAATCTGATTATTGAATCGGGTACGACGATTACATTTGAAGGCGGCACTCTTTATTTCGAAGAAGACTCAAAAATCATCATCGAACCCGGTGGAAAATTAATCCTTGACGGAGCAACCTGTACAGCACCATGTGGCCAAATGTGGGCAGGGGTTGAAGTGTGGGGGGATTTTACTAAAAGTCAATACGAATGCCAGGGAGAAATGTACCAGGGAAAAATAATATTACAAAACGGCGCGACAATTGAACACGCCGAAATTGGCGTGCTGCTTGGAGCAAGAGATTTAAACGCAGAAGGAGATTTTGATGATGCCAAAGCAGGCGGTATTATTCAGGTTCCTTATGGAGGCGACCCTCAAGTACAAGACGCTTACTTCAAGAACAACAAATGGGCGATACGGTTCTGGAAATATCAGAATTTTACTGTTAATCCTGTTACTTGCGAACATTTGAGGCCTGCAGAAAACCTAAGTTTCCTTAAAAACTGTACTTTTGATATTAACACAGATTACCTTGGCGAGCCATGGTGGTTTTCACATGTACATCTTTTTGATGTAAACGGTATTGATTTTTACGGGTGTACTTTCGTAAATAATAAAACCGCCGATCCGTCAGGTCATGGCATTAATGCCTATGGCGCAGGATTTACTGTTAAAGCGATTTGCAATTCGCAGCAAGCACCCTGCCCGGAGGAAGACCTTGACAAATGCACCTTTACATATTTTAAGAAGGCAATTAATAACCATTCTTCCGGGACACGTACAATTTATGTCTCTGATGCTAACTTCTTGAATAACAGCTATGGAATTCAGTTAAATAATGTTGACAACGCCACCGTACTGTTCAGTAATTTCTATATTGAAGAAAATCCCGCTGAGGAGGAAGAATGCGAGGGCGAAGGCAAACAATCCGCCGGTTACGGAATTGACTTAAACCAATGTACCGGTTTTGCCATTGAGGAAAACTACTTTACCAAAGCTACCGGTGCACCTTTGGGCAACTATATAGGTATAAGGGTTACCGATTGCCCCTCTGAAAGTGATGTTATTTACCGTAACGAATTTACTGGTGTAAGTGTGGGTAACCAGGCGGAAGGATATAATAGACCTGAGAGTGGACAAGCCGAAACTGGAATTACATATTATTGTAATCAAAATACCAACAACAACTACGATTTTTATGTGGCTGATAATTCAATAGTTGGTGGTTATATGGGATGGTATGATAATCCTTCTGGTAATACCTTAAGTTCAAATGCACAAGTACAATTCCAAAACGATTATACTGAACCTATCATCTATTTTTATAATGAAAATGAACCGGATGAAATTTTAAGTAATCATTCACAATGTGTATATACTGAGGCTCTTAATGATGAAAACACCTGTCCTTCTCATTATGGCGGGGGAGGTGGAACAGAAGGGAGGATTGCATTAACAGAACCTGAAAAACAAGCAAAAGAAGCTGATTACCTTCAAAGTTTTAATGACTATAACGGTGTACAGGCATTATATACAAGCTTATTAGACGGTGGAAATACCGAGGCGCTTAAATCAGATGTGGCAACCAGCTGGCCCGATGATATGTGGGAATTGAGAGCTGAACTTTTGGGTAAATCGCCTCATTTATCAAAAGAGGTTTTGATGATTGCAGCCGACAAAACTGAGGTGTTGCCGGAATCTGTTCTGTTTGAGATTTTATCAGCCAATCCCGATGAATTGCGTAAAGAGGAATTAATAAGTTACCTAGAAAATAAGCAACAACCTTTACCGCAATATATGATAGATATTTTAAAGCAATTGGCAAATGGAATTTCTTATAAAACAATATTGTTATCGGAAATGGCAACGCATCATGCAAAAATGATAGGCGCTGCACAGGATATAATCCGCAGCATATTAAATGAGGAAGAAACTGATATTGAAGAGTTGCGAAACTGGCTTGATAATATCAGCGGTATTGAAATGGATAAGCAAATAATCGAAACCTATATTACGGAAGGTGATTATAGTTCTGCTCAAAGTTTACTGGATATGTTGCCGGCTTTATATGAATTATCAGGTGATGAATTATTGGAGTATAATGATTATAAATCATTTATGCAGTTAGTGATGAACCTTGATCAGCAAGGTAGGACAATATTCGAATTAAATGAAACAGAGTTGGCAAGCATTGTGAACCTCGCTGAATATGGTTACGGCAGCGCTAAAACTTCGGCACAGGGGATTTTGGAATTCGCTTACGATTATGATTATTGCAATTGTCCCAATCTACCCGAAAACATACAGTTGAAAAGCAGTACGATTGATATGGGTGATCTGGCAAAAGCAAAAGGTTTGGATATTATTGCCGAGCCTAATCCTGTAAGTGCGTGGGCAGCCTTTGATTATACCTTACCTTTAACAGAAACAGAAGGAAAAATTGAAATAACCGATAATTCAGGTAAGATTGTTCAACAAATTGATGTTGTCCAACAAAAAGGGCAATATATATTAGATACACGGAGCTACAAAGCCGGTATTTATTACTATACATTAATATGTGGAAATTTACAGCGTACCGGTAAATTGATAGTTAAATAAATTTTTTTTATTAGCAGGTGAGCGGTGAAAGCCGCCACCTGTTTTTTCTTATCAAAAAAGTATTAACGATGAAAACAATAACATTTAAATATCTTCATTTGATCTGTACTTTTATCTTTATTCTCTTTATCTTTCACCTTTCATTTTCTCAAAGCAATATGTCTATACAGTGGCAAGGATGTTATGGAGGAAGTGAAAAAGATGTTGCCTACGATATTTGTGAATATCAGGCAAATGGATATTTAATTTCAGGTAAAACCGGTTCTCAGGACGGAGATGTATCATTTTTGCATGGTAATAAAGATATTTGGTTAGCGAGAATTGATAGTATAGGTAATATTTTGTGGGAAAGAAGTTATGGAGGAAGTTCTTATGATATGGAAGGCAAGATAATACAGGCAACTGATGGGAACTTTTATATATGTGGAGCAGTAAGTTCATATGATGGTGATGTTCAGTCAGGTAATCATGGAGATTACGATGTTTGGGTAGTAAAAATTGATCAGGATGGAGAAATTATCTGGGAAAAATGTTACGGTGGAAGTGGAAGAGAAGATTTTACAAATATTAAATTACTAAACAATGGTAATCTATTGATTTCATGCAGTTCAACCTCAGATGATGGAGATTTACCTGCTCATTATCATGCTTATGATGCATGGCTTTTTGTGATCTCTCCCTACGGAGAAATACTAAAAAGTGCTGTTTTCGGCAACGAATTGCATAACAATGTTTACGATGCAATAGAAACACAGGATGGTGGATTTTTTTTCACCTGTGGAGCATCATCAACAGAAGGAATGGTAGAAGGTACATATCACGGTGGAATGCTTGATATATGGGTAGTTAAGTTAGACAATAATATGAATATTGAGTGGCAAAAACTCTATGGAGGAAGTGATTTTGATTCTGGTTCAAGAGGAATTATTGAACTTTTAGATGGGTATATTTTTTTAGGAGTAACAAACTCAAACGACCAGGATGTATCTGGATTTCATGGTGGTGAAGGTGAAGATATCTGGGCAGTAAGGATTGATACAGAAGGAAACATTATCTGGCAAAGGTGTCTTGGAGGTGGTGACTGGGAATTTACAGGTGATTTACACCAAACAGATGATGGTGGTTTTATTATATTTGGATCAACACTTTCTCATGGTGGTGACGTATCCGGTAATAACTCCTGGAGCGGAAATTCTGACATTTGGATTGTTAAACTAAGTACAGAAGGAGAACTTCTGTGGCAGGAATGTTTTGGAGGATATGGCAATGAAGGAATTATTTGGGGTACTATAAAAAAAAGTGATAATAACTGGGTGGTAGCCGGTTGGGCAGATAATAATTCTTATGATGTTTCGTGTAACCTGCATGGGTATAAAGAGGATTATTGGGTTTTTGAGATAGAAGATACGAGTACTAATATAATTAACACACAAACAACAGACAATGCTATAAAAGTTTACCCCAACCCTGCAACGGATTATGTGGTGTTTGAGTTTTCGTCCTCTGTCATTTCGAACTGTTGGGCAGGCCAAAGCGTAAGCGTGAGAAATCCCCCGGCTATACAAATAACAAACATTTTCGGTCAGATGATGGCAGAATTGCCAATAAAAAACGAAAAGACAGTATGGGATATTAGAGAGGTGTCAGGCGGCACGTATTTTTATTGCCTGCAAAGCGGTTTAAACGCAATTGAAAGAGGTAAAATAATAATATTGAAGTAAAAGAACCCGTGTACGCAAAAGACAGGGAATTTCTCACTGCGCTTCCTAAACGGATACAGACGTACTAATGATACAAAGTGAATCCGTATGGACTTCGTGTCGTTTCCTTCGGTCATCGGAATGTCCCGGAATCTAAATTATTATTACTTTTACAATATTATAATAAAATTTTAAACTATGAAAATAATAAAATTAGCTATAGCTTTTTTCTTCACACTTAACTTTGTTAATGCTCAAAATTCCCGTATCGAATGGATAAAACAGGAAGGAGGAAACAGCGAAGAAATAGGTTGTTCCATTACAAGTGATGATGATTATATTTACAATACGGGTGTATTTGCCGATACTTGTTTTATTGGCGATACAGTATTAATCTCAAATGGTTTATCCAATATGTATATTTCAAAATATGATAAAGAGAGCAATTTTATTTGGGTAAAACAATTTGGAGGAAATGATTATGTCAGGAGTATGTTTATTACACACAATAACGCCCATATATATACAACCGGCTTTTTTAGTGATACTGCTTATTTTGAGGACACAACTTTAATATCTAAAGGTTATTATGATCTTTTTATCACAGATCAAAGCACAGACGGTAACCTTAACTGGGTAAAACAAATCGGAGGTATCGAAAGCGACCAGGGATATACAATAGCGACTGACAGCTATAACAATATTTATCTTTCAGGTGCTTTCCAGGATACGGTAAATTTTGGCGATACGACACTTATCTCTTATGGTGATTATGATATTTTTTTAGCAAAACTTGATAACACGGGAAATGTGAAATGGGTACAACATTCAGGTGGGAAAGGTACTGATTTAGGTCTCTCCATTATTTCTGACAACAGCGATAATATTTGTCTTACAGGATACTTTGAAGATACTGCTGTTTTTAACGACACATTATTATTTTCTCTCGGGTTTCAGGATATTTTCATTGCCAAATACAATAATTCCGGTAATTTAGTATGGATACAGCAAGCCGGCGGTGATTGGGGAGCTTACGGTTCTTCAATTACAACAGACGATTCTGATAATATATATATTACAGGTATATTTGGAGGTACTGCCTTCTTTGGTAATGATACGGTTGTTTCAAACGGGGAATTTGACATATACGTCGCAAAATATGACAGTTCAGGAAAATTATTATTGATAAAAACTTATGGTAGTGCCGGATTTGATCATTGCAAGAGCATTGTTACTGATAATGATTTTATATATGTTTCATGTAATTTCCAGGATGAAGCATTAATAGAAGATACTTTATTATTGGAACAAACATCTCATATTTTCCAATTTTCAAACACAGGCCAGTTGTTAGATATTATACAAACCGGAAATTATTATCGTAATGAATGTATAATTGATAAAAGACGTGATGTATATGTAACAGGGGCTTTCTATCAAACACAAATTTTTGGTGACACAATATTAACCACAACCGGTTTTCACTATGATATTTTTATTGCTAAAATCATTTATAACAATACCGGTATTGAAAAAATTGAAATTGATCCTAAAATAAAAATATATCCTAATCCTGCTACAAGCTATATCAATATTGAAAGTGATGAGGACGCCATAATATCAATAGTAAATATTAATGGACAACTTCTAAAGCAATATTTATTTGTTAAGGATAAGAGCGAAAAAACATTTGATATTTCAAGTTTTGCGCCGGGATTATATATAATTAAAATACAAACAGAAAGTAAAATCCTTTCGGGAAAAATAATCAAATATTGAAGAGTTGGAAATAAAAAAAAGCGCCCTCTTGTCATTCCGAAACTCCCCCCTGTCATTGGTGCCCTTGTGGAAAGCAAGTGCGTACCGAAACCTCGGTATAAGGAATCCTTTGTCGAAAAACCACTATCAACAGTAAAACGGCAGCACTCAATAACCAGCGGATTCCTAGCTCCCCCGCACAAGGAAAACGCAGTCAAGAAGCTTCAGGATCAAATAAAAAATAACAAAATTCAAAACGAAAGCGTTGAGTTCATAATCTTTTTATTTTTTAAATTTGTCGTTCAATAATCTGCATATAATATGTTCAAAATAGAAAAACACCCAATACTTGAAATCCAAAAAACGGACGAGGTTACTTTTATTTTCAAGGGCAAAACCATAAAAGGGCAAAAAGGATTTACCATAGCTGCAGCATTGCACCAATCGGGCTTTCCTGTTCACAGCCATAGTTTACAGAATCGGAACCGCAGCCTGGAGTGTGGAATTGGCAAATGTGGTGCATGTGAAATGTTAGTTGACGGCGAAGTGAAAAGGATCTGCATTACAAAAGTTGATGACATTAAAGAAGTTCGGGAAATACCCGTGGATTATACTCCGGCGCCTGTTAAAATGGAAAAGGAAAAACCAATAAATGTCTTTAAAACTACGGTAGCTATTATTGGTGCAGGACCATCCGGGTTAGCTGCACGCGAAGAGCTTAATAAACACAACATCAACAATATTGTCATCGACAATAATGACAAGATCGGCGGACAGTTTACTATGCAGACACACCAGTTCTTCTTTTTCGAGAAAGAAAAGAAATTTGGAGGTATGAGAGGTTTTGATATTGCAAAAACACTTGCCGGCGATGATCATACCGGCATTTTCCTTGATTCGACCGTGTGGGATATTCTTGAGGGAAACCGGCTGGCAGTAAAAAATATAACAACAAATGAAATATACTATGTTGATACCGAATACTTAGTTGTTGCCACCGGAGCCGTACCTTTTGTGCCAGCCTTTGAAAACGATGACCTTCCGGGTGTTTACACGGCTGCGGTTGTTCAGAAAATGATGAACAACGAATTTACATTACTTGGAAAAAATGTTTTAACAGTTGGTGCGGGAAACATCGGCTATCTGACTTCTTACCAATTGATGCAGGCGGGCGCCAATGTGAAAGCAATTATAGAGGCTCAGTCTGTTGAGGGGGGATTCCCTGTACAGGCTAACAGGGTAAGAAGATTAGGCATTCCGGTTATTTTATCGCATATCCTTTTAAAAGCCATCCCAAATGAAGATAATACAGGAATTAAAGGTGCGGTTGTGGCAGAATGTGAAAACTTTCAGCCTATCCCGGGTACAGAAAAGGTAATTGACGGAATTGACGCTATTAATATTTGTACAGGGCTTGTTGCGGATGACCAGTTATTGATCAAGGGCAATGATATCTTTGGGAGGAAGTGCTATGGCGCAGGTGACTCTATCCGTATCGGTGAAGGGACAAGCGCTGTATTAAGAGGAAAGCAGGTGGCTTTCGAAATCCTTCAGGAGATGGACAAGCCTTATGACTACAACCAGTTTCTTTCGACATCAAAAGAATATATCGACTCTCAGCAACACCCGGTCAGAGTTATTGAAGAGCCTTTTAAACCTTCGGCAGAAAGGGCACTTAAAAAGCCTTTTGTCCTGATCGATTGTTTGCATGGATTTGCCTGCAATCCGTGCGAATTTGACTGTCCACACGGCGCTATTACCAAGACTTCAACCAGTACGGCACCGCATTTAGATTTTGAAAAATGTGTGGGATGTATGGAATGTGTATATCAATGCCCGGGTTTGGCAATCTTTGGCTATAACCTCAAAAAAGAATGGCTTTTCCTACCTATTGAATATGAGGCTAATGAAGGTGAAAGAGTTTATCTTGTGGATAATAACGGTAAAATTCTTGGAGAAGGCATTATTAGTAAAATTTTAAAGAAAAAAAACAAAACCAATATTGCCAGAGTTCAGTCAGTTGATTTGAAAGGTGAAGATTTAATGACTGTCAGAGGATTTATTATTAAGGATAATTATCCGGAAAAAATAGAATACAAAAAGGCAGGGGAGATAGAATCGGAAACTTATATTTGCCATTGCGATGATGTAAAATTAGATGAAATCCTCGATGTAATCGGCGACAGAAAATTTATTTCGGTGGATGAGATAAAGCACACCACACGGCTTGGAATGGGAGCTTGCCGCGGGAAGAGATGTATCCCGAGATTGAAGCAAACCATCAGGGCTAATGGTATTTCTATCGTTGGCGAAGCTACACCACGCGGTCCCTTGTCAAACCAGATCAGCATGGGTGATCTCTATCCGAAAGATGTTCATGAAAATATTATTGTTTCAACCAATGGAGATCAGGTTCAAAGGATAAAAGTTAAAGCCCTGGTTGCCGGTGGTGGTATTGGCGGGTCGGCATTGTTCAGGTATCTGGCAGAAGCCGGATTAAAATCGGTCTTATTCAATTATGGTCGTGGTGCTTCATGGAGAAATATCGCCGGTGGCAGGCCCAACTTCAGCTTGCCCGAGCTTTCGGATATTGCAACGCAGAACCTCGAAATATTCAAAGAGCTTCAGGAAATAAAAAATATCGACTTCAGGCTGATCAACTATGTAACATTTGCGCATGATGAAGCGATGTATCAGGCATTGGAAGAGTCAATGGCATGGTCGGATGCCTATATGATAGAACCAAAGGATTTCAGAAATAAAATCTCTTCGCATATCAATCCTAAGCTCGATACTTATCTTTCTGCATTGATAACAAAAAACTGCTGGCAGGCTACTCCGGGAAAAGTTATTGACCTTGTCAGAAGGATTGGTATAAAAAATGGCGGAAAGGTGCTTGAAGATTGCAAAATGATAGACATCAGGAAGAATGGGAATAAATACTTTGTCCTTGTTATAAACCACGAAAAGAAATACATTGAATTTGAAACGGAAGTATTTATTAATGCATTAGGACCTGAGGGCGATAAGTTTGCCAGAATGCTTGGTTTGGAAACAGGTATCTATCCGGTAAAACACCAGGCATTCATTACCCGCAGACTGCCGATGATGGGTCATAACGGAGTCCCATTGCCTATGATTATCGACAGGAGGAGATATAAAGGATTTACAGCCGTTTATGGACAGCAATTGGCAGAAACCGGACAAATCATCGGTTGTGCTTCGCCTGCCGTTGAGCCTTATGAAACAGATAAGAATTTAAAAATAAACTCTAAGGAATTCAATGAAATTGTTTCCGAGGTTTTTATTAACTGGATCCCTGAGCTTTCTTCAGTCGGTTTCCAGGCGGTATGGGCAGGTTATTATGTTGAACCAAGGATGGTTATAGATACTGATTTGGGATTGTTTATAGGTTTAAGGGGGCAAGGGTTCATGTTAGGCCAATACCTTGCAAAGTTGTATGTAGATAAATTGACAGGTAAGGATATTCCTGATTATTTCGAGCGGCTTTCATTAAAAGGGGACGGATTACTTGAGAAGGCATTTAAGTAGATGGTACATTCGTCAGACCACTGAGCGAAGGCATAAGCACTGGCAGTGGTCAGGAGAATGTGCCTTCCTTCAGACTCTTCCATCCCGAAAACTTTCGGGATTCCGCCCTGAAATTCCCTTGCTTTAAACGCTGGAAGGTCTTTGGTATTACTCATACTTCATCGCATCCACCGGATTCGCGGAAGCCGCTCTGATGATATAATAGCTAATGGTTGCTATCCCGATAATAATAGCTATTAATCCTGCAAAGAGGAAATAGGTCCATTGTAATGTCTGATGGTATATAAAACTTGTGTTTAACCAGATATCTAACCTCCACCATGCAACAGGAATGGCAAGTATAAAAGCAATAAATACTAAAACCACAAATTCTTTGTACAGTAGTTTAAGAATATTGCCAAGCGAAGCGCCTACTACCTTTCTGATACCTATTTCCTTTGTTTTTTGTTCAGCAATAAATGATGATAAACCAAGCGTGCCCAGCAAGGCGATGAAGATGGTTAAAATAGCAGCTATTCTGATAATAACCCCTATTTTTTCTTCCGCATTATACATTTCATCCATATTGTTATCAAGGTATTCATAATCGAAAGGACGTTTTGCATTAAAGTCATTCCATTTTGCCTCAATAAAATTTAAGGCTTCTTTTCTTTTTTCTTTATTAACCCGGCAGGTAAGGAAATAACGGGGTCGTTCACTGATAAAGAAAATTACAGGTTCTATTTTGTTATGCAGAGATTTGAAGTGGAAATCTTTAACAATACCAACAACTTTAAGCATCCTTCCTCCTGAGCCGTCCAGTTCGAAGCCGTAATGAATCTTCTTACCCAACGGATCTTCCCATCCGAATTCCTTTGCTGCTGTTTCGTTTATTATCACAGCTTCTTGTGCATCGGTTCCCATTTTTTTATCAAAATTTCTTCCTTTTACTATTTCAAGGTTCAATACTTTGGTAAAGTCATAATCAGTTTGTGCAAGGATTACTGCGTGGTCTTCCATATTACTTTCCCGCTCTATCTTCATTACTTGTATCCACTCTATCCTTCCGGGCACACCGGTTGAGTTAGTGGCAGAAATAATATTCGGATTTAACAAAAGCTCTTCTTTAAAGGTTTGTACTTTACTCCTGAAAGCGGTATCCTGGATTTCCATTACAATGAGGTTTTCTTTGTCAAATCCAAGGTCTTTGTTTTTCATGAAGTTCAATTGACTGGAAACCACTATGGTTCCGGTTATCATCACAATTGCAATAAAAAACTGAACCACAACAAGTATCTTTCGCAACCAACCGGTCCCCCTTCCATTATGTCCTATACTACCCTTTAATACCTTCACAGGTAAAAATGATGAAAGATAGAATGCAGGAAAACTTCCGGAAACCAAACCGACAAATATTGCAATTATTAATGCTTGCAGGAAAATCACCGGATTTGAAGCAAGGCTGAAACTTAAGGTTTTATCAGCAATATTATTAAAGTCGGGAAGGAGCATGGAAACAATCAGGATTGCAATTAATAAAGCTGTAATAGATAAGACAACGGACTCGCTGATAAACTGCCGAATCAATTGATTTCTGTATGCGCCGACTACTTTCCTTATACCAACTTCCTTTGCCCTGTTTGCCGACCGTGCAGTAGCCATATTCATATAATTAATTGCCGCTATAAGCAGGATGAAAATAGCAACTGCCGAAAAAATATAAATGTAAGCCATATTACCACTTGGTTGTTCGGCACTTAGTCCCTGGCGAAAATGTGTTTCAGCAAGAAGAGTAGATAAAAGGTTAAAGCTTGCATTGAAACTATCGCCAATAGATTTCATGTATTTATCATAAAAAGCAGGGAATTTTTCATGGATGCTTTCCATGCCGGCATTCTCTTTCAGGAGAAGGTATGTGTAAACGCCAATATTCCAAAACCTGACTGGCTCCATACTGTTAAAATCATCTGCTCCTACTTCTTCGGCAATAGTGGCTGTTGATATCAGCGCATCAAATTTCAAATGTGAATTTCCGGGTAAATTTTTAATAACCCCTGTAACTTTATAATTGCTGCCCCTGCCCGAAGTTATTATTTCGCCCATTGGATTGTCTTTGCCAAAATATTTTTTAGCAATTTTTTCGGTGATAACAATTGTATTAGGTTCGGTTAAACCGGTTTTCGGATCGCCAATTAAAAATTCATAAGTAAATACATCAAAAATGGTAGAATCTGCCAGGTAAAAATCTTCTTCGTAATATTCTTTTTCGTTATACCTGAAAAGAGTGTTTCCGATATTAGTTAATCTAACAAATTCTTCTACTTCCGGAAACTCAATTTTTAATGCAGGCCCCATTGGAATAGGAACGATGGCAAACATGTCATGCTTGTTGCTGATGGTAAAATCAGATTCAATACGATAAATACGTTCGTGTTTAGTATTGTATTTATCATACGAAAGCTCATCCTGTACATATAGTGAAATAAATATTACAGCAGCAATACCAACGGATAAACCAATGATATTTAAAGTTGTATAGAACCTATTTCTTGTAATATTCCGGTAAAGGCTGAGGAGATAATTTTTAAACATAATCCTTTTGTATTGACTATTGATTATTGACTATTACATTTAAACTTTAAGTATTTTAGGCACTTTTTAATTACAGAAATCATAATGTGTGCCAACGGAAATAATGTATTGTAATTCTGACAGTTGAGGATTAAATAAAAGATAGCCAATAAAAATATATTGTTCAGTAATGACCAAAAGAATGTTCGGATTTGTACAGAAAGGTATTTATCTCACATAGTGTCCTTTGCATGAATAGATTATAATAACATCGCTTCTGACTTCGTAAACCAAACGATGTTCTTTGGTTATCCGGCGGGACCAATAACCGCTCTTTTTTAATTTCAGAATATATCAACACAAAATTACAATCTAATTCTGAAGGCTTTTATGGCTATTCTGCTTTTATGAAATTAGCTACATACTTATCCTGTACGAAACCTTAATCAAAAAAATATTGTGAGGAACAATTGAATAAAGTTCGTCTAAATCTCTTCTAAAGTTAAATTCTCCAATAGAATTATCACCTGTTCTTCCCTGCGACCAAACTAAATATATTGTTGAGCCGGGAATATATTCCCACCTTGCTACAAGGTTCGACCTGAATTCAAAAAAGTTAAAATTAGGATTGTCAAAACTGTAATCAATAATTCCATCACGGTTTTCATCAATTTCATAAATCTCATCATTACTGTTATAAAATATTTCGTTTCCATTAAAGATATGAAATCGGTCATTATAGTTTTCAGCCATTGGATCGGTAATTCGTTTGAATGTAGAATAATCACCGGCAAAAATGAAAGGCTGCCCCCAGTATTGGATGGAAAGGTCGGGTGTTAAACTCAGGTTTATCCTGAAATCGGCGCTAAGAATATCTGAGTTGAGTGTAGAAATAATGTACCTGTCTTCTCCCTTAAAATCGAGGGTTTCAACATATTGCAAATCCCTTCTTCCTTTGTTGTATGATGGTTCAAAGGATAAGGATAATGCAGTAAATGGCCTGTACCTTATTTCAAGCCCGATACTAAAAAATCTTGAGTGATTAATATCACCCCAGTTGCTAAATGTAAAAACTTCAAATACAAGTTTTTTTCTTTCGTCAGTAGAAATAAAGGCCCAGTTATTCCAGTCGCCCGGAAATCTTAATGCCGGCCCGCCTCTCAATTCCGAGCGCGAAATATTACTTGTTTCCCTGTTTATGCCCGATTCGATGGACCAATAATTTTTAAATTGAGTATTAAAGTTGATATTCCCGCCAAGATAAAGCTGTGTTCCCGAAAAATCCCATCCTGTCCACTGGTTAAAATTAATGTTAAACCTTCGAAAAATACTGAAAGGTTCCCAAATCCTGTATCCTACCCAGGCAACTTGCTGGATAATGTCAGCCTGTCGCATGTATCCCATGTCATTGAGTTCTAACCCGGGTGAACGCCATGTAACCCATCCTACGTACCGCCAACGTCCCTTACCGATTTTTCCACCTGCAATCGTACCACCGCTCCCTGTTAAAGATGTACGCGTTGTGTCTAATTTAAGATGAGCTGCATCCGGACGCTGATAATACCTTTGGGGCGATTCCTGAAGCTCAGTAATTGCTTTACTGTTTCCGATCAAATGACTAAAAACCGCTTTTACGCTCAGGTAATAAGCCTTGTCTTTCCAATAGTTTGTAAAATCAAGCCCACCGGTATATGCAGAATTGTGCAGGGAATCAACTGTTTCATTATATTTTTTCCGGTTAGTTGCAGTAAACATTCCGCCAACAATGGTTTTCCCTTTTTTAAAATCCTTTTGCAGGCGGGTATTAAAGAAATTGGTCATAGGTTCAACAACTTCCTTCCGTCTGTCACCTTCCTTATCAATAGTTATGTATTCATTATTCGTTATGCTCTCCAATACACCGATGGACCATCCGTTGCGGGTTTTGCCGGAAAGTTTAAATGCACCGAGAATGGTCGTATAATCGGGCTGATCAGAGTATTCATTATCCTCTGTTTCGGGATAATAATGCGGGCGTCTTCCGATTCGCCTTGAATAAAACAAATTGTCGCTCGACAAAGGCCCGTCACCTTCAGTTAGCTTGAAATTATAAATATTATTTCCCTCTATAAAGAAAGGCCGTTTCTCCGGGAAAAATGTTTCAAAAGCCGTTAGGTTAACTTCTGACGGGTCAACTTCCACCTGGCCGAAATCGGGGTTAACGGTAAAATTCAAAGTGAGGTCGTTAGTAACTGCTATTTTCCCGTCCACACCGGCGGAGTATCCGTATTTTTTTCCTGTGGCAAAAGGATTTCCTTCTTCTTTTTCAAACCTTTCGATATCACCCATAATATACGGAATTAGTTCCACTTCATGTTTAGGCTTTATTCCTTTGACCCCATGTAATTTACCGAACATACTCACCCATCCGGCTGATTCAACAGGAATATGCTGCCACGTAGAAAATTCCTCTTTTCTGAAAAGCCAGCGCATGACCTGAAGTCCCCAAACATGTTCCTCTTTTTCTGCAAACCTGAGCTGAGTAAAAGGAATCTGCATTTCAGCAAGCCAGCCAAGCGAGTCGGTTGAAGTCTTGACATACCATACCGGGTTCCATGTGTCGTCCATATAGCTATCGTTGGTAATGGTAATATCAATTTTTACCCCGGCAGCATTAACGGCAAACGAAAAACAGGTAAGTTTATCATAATAGCTATCAATTCCTATAGCCACCCAGTCACCTTCAAATCCGTCGCGACGTGTAAGCCTTTTTTCAATTTTATCGGGTTCGGTATCCCAGGCCCTTATGGCTACATAAAGATTATTGTCGTCGTACAGGATTTTAAATGAAGTTTCCTGTGAAGGCTTTTCGTCATCATAAGGTTCTCTTTGAATAAAATCACCGCTCCATTCAACGGTTTCCCATATTTTCTCATCAATAATTCCGTCAATTAATGGAGGCTCACCTGTAATTTTGGAGGTATTATATTCTCGTTGTTGAGCGTGTAAAATGCTTACGGTTGGTAAAAAAAATATCCCCGCAAACAAGACAAATACAACAGTATGTGTTAGTTTGTTCAAATAAAATTTGTTATTTATTCGTATTTCAATGTTTCCGCCGGATTTGTCCTTGAAGCAATAAATGCCCTGAACCCGGTAATCAGGATGGCTAATCCCATAGCTATAAAAGTTGCTGCAATAAATAACATCCAGTTAATAGTTGTTTGATATGCAAAATGACTTAGCCAATCTTTCATTACCAAATAAGCCAATATCCATGCAATAATGCTGGATAGCAAAATCAACCAAAAAAATTCTTTTGAAATAGTTTGAATTATCATCATAGATGTGGCACCAAGCACTTTCCTTATCCCAATTTCTTTTGTTCTCTGTTCCGCCATGAATGACGATAAACCCAGTAAACCTAATGCTGCTATGAAGATAATAATTATTGTGAAGATCAACGAAAGCTTGCTAAGGATTTCTTCATTTTTATAAAGGACATCCAGCTCCCTGTCAAGAAAGAAATATTCAAAAGGTCTGTCAGGTGCTATTTTGTTCCATTTTTTTTCAATAAACATCAGGGTGTTCTTTTCATTTCCGGGCACAATTCGAATAGCCACATATTTTAAGAACCAAAGAACTTCATGCGGTGTTTCTTTCATATTCAGAACAAACGGACTTGCAGCTTCATGTAACGAAGTGGCATGAAAGTCTTTAAAAACGCCTATTACCCGCTCATCGCCCTGTAATGATTTAAGTTTCTTACCAAGTGCACCTTCGGGGTTGTACCAGCCAAGATGATTAACCATGGCTTCATTAATGAGAATCCCTTTTGCCGGATCTGTTTTGTTTTCTTCACAGTAATCTCTTCCGGCAATAATTTCGATGTTAAATGTTTTAATAAAGTCGTACTTCACAACTAATGCCGGATAAAACTGCCATTGGTCTTCAGGAAAACCTTCGGGACGGAATTCATGGGTATTGTGTGAAGCTCCGAAAATATCGTCCATAGCAGTTACACTAATGATACTGGAATTCTGAAGCAATTCTTTTTTGAAAGAAGGATAAATATTTGCAGCTGGAGTATTATTTATCGGCAGAATCACAACATGTTCTTTATTAAAACCCAGATCAGCATTACGCATGTACATTAATTGTTTGTGTATAGTTAAAGTGCCGATGATCAAAGCAATAGAAATTGAAAATTGAATAACGACCAGAATTTTTCTTGGTAATCCGGTTTTGGCTCCAGGCAAAAAAGTACTTTTTAAAATATTAACCGGCTTAAATGCCGAAAGGTAAAAGGCAGGATAAAGACCGGATAATATCCCTGTTAATAGTCCGATAGAAATTAACAGGAAAATATTTTGAGTTTCAAACAGATTGGCAATCAGGATTTCTTTTCCTGTTAAATCATTAAAAACCGGAACGACAAATTCAACTATAATTAATCCCACAATAAGAGCAATAAAACTTATTATTACAGACTCGGCAATAAATTGTATGATTATTTGTAAACGGTATGCTCCGGTAACTTTTTTAATACCAATTTCTTTTGCCCTGATAGTGGATGTTGCAGTAGCAAGGTTCATAAAATTAATAATGGCAATTATCAGTAAAAAGATAGCTATTGCCGATAGAATATAAATGGAGGTTATGTTGTTATTCGGTTCTATTTCGTAATCTAATTTTGATTTAAGATGGATGTCGGTTAAAGGCTGTAGATATAGTGCAATATTATCCTTTTCAGCATCATAAAAATATTTTTGAATAAAATCAGGGAACGTAGCTTCCAGCATAGCAGGGTCAACATTGTGGTTCAAAAGCAGGTATGTCCAGCACGGATTCCAAACCCATGTTTTCGGTAACCTGCCGCCATAAGCTGCACTCACGGATGACATGGAACCGATAAAATCGAAATGAAAGTGTGATTGCGAGGGGACATCCTTAATTACTCCGGTTACCTTCAAATTAAAATTAGTTTCAAAACGTATTGTCTTTCCTAATGGCTCCTTTTCTCTGAAGTAACGTTTTGCCGTAGATTCGGTAATGACTACTGAGTATTGCTCGTCAAGAGCTGTTTCCGGGTTTCCTTTAACAAATTCGTAATCAAAAATGTCGAAAAAAGTTGAGTCGGCAAAAAAGAATCTTTTTTCGTTGAACTTATTTTCACCATATTCAACAAAACTGCGAGGCGCCTGGAAATTGAATACTCTGACCACATTTTTGATCATGTCAGGATTTTGGTGCAGCATGGTAAAAGCTACCGGGAAGGGTGAACTGGCTGAGTTCTCGCCCACACCCTCAAAATCATACACATTAATTAGACGGTATATATTGTCTGCGTTTTTATGATAGCGGTCATAACTCAATTCATCCGATATATAAAGATAAATGATTAAAAAGCTGGCAAGACCGATAGAAAGACCGGAAATATTTATCAGCGAATAGGTTTTGCGCTTCGTTAAATTTCTTAATGTAATTTTAATATAACTCTTTATCATTCGTAAATTTTAAATTAACCGTTACAAATTTCATGTATTATGCCAAAGAAAGTAAATTGTTGTTTTGCACAAATTTATGAATAATAAATTAAGACACCCGCTATAAAAGTGTTCGGGAATCAACAGGGGTTGTACAGATTTGAACAGTAAACATTTGCCTTATCTCGATAGTTAAATTATATTTGTAAAATAGTTAAAAAAAAATTATGTTTGACGAATTAAAAATTTATATCAGAAAATATTGATGCATTGAATATTTACTGGTTTATTATCTATAATTCTGAAATAAGATATCTTCTGGTTTATGTAGAGGCTTTAATTATTCAACGGTTTTTTGAAATATTTGCTTGCCTCCCTGAATGGAATAAAAAGTTTTAAAGATATAGATGTAAATAGAAATAAATGATATTACGATAAAAAAAGTATAAAAAATTTCACTTATAAGTAAATTTTAGTATTTTTGCCAACTCTACATTAGATGAAATACAAAATTGTAAAACTAACCAAATTTAGCGGGAATGAGGCAACCATCTATTCTATTTACATCTTTGACAAGAAGAAAACACTTTTCGAACTATTTCTCGAAGAAAACAAAATTTCATATAAAAGTGAACTAATTAGCATTTTTAATCGTTTAAAAGTAATAGGACACGAAACTGGGGCAAGAGAAAACTTTTTCAAAATACATGAAGGAGAACTTGGTGACGGTCTTTCTGCCCTATTTGATAGACCTGATAAAAAATTACGACTTTATTGCATCAAATATGGTTCTTTGATATTAATTGCAGGAGGTGGTGGACCTAAAAAATCCCAAACATTTCAGGAAGATGAAAAACTTAAACGGGAAAATTTTTTCCTACGTAAAGTAGTAAAAGATATTAAAAATAAAATGGAGTTCGGTGATATTGAAATTTCTAAGGATGGAACCGAATTTTTAGGAAACTTAGAATTTACAGACGATGAAAAAAATTAAGAGAAAAGCAGAATTATATTCAAGCGATTTGATTGACCAATTTATCAATGAAATAGCGCCTGAAGAATATGAAAGAACAAAAAACAAAATGCTTTTGGCATCCAAAATAGATGATGCCTTAAAAGCCAAAGGCTGGAAAAAGAAAGACCTGGCAGAAGCATTAAACAAACGCTCTTCAGAAATTACTAAATGGGTGAGTGGCACACATAATTTCACAGCAAACACACTTTGGACCATTGAAAAAGTCCTCGGTATTGAATTAATCAGTTTATCAGAAAAAAAGACTGAAAAAGTGGTTAATTATTACTTTTCTGCCACCCAAAAAATTGACAAAGAATATTCAAGCACTAAAGTAATGCATGACTATGATGAGCTAATACCATTATTATCAAATAAATTTGAAGTATGAATAAAGTTAGTAATAAAAAACAGATTCCTTTCCAAATAAAGAATATCGAAATTCTCGACATCAATTTGAATTTTCCCGGACAGATTGTTAAGGAAATTAAAACATATCACTATAATCTAAATATTCAGCATCGAATTAATGAAAATAACCGCCTCATTTTCGTCGATACCTCAATTGAAGTTCTTCATCAGGATAAAAAAACGAAGATGGGTTTTTTAAAGGTAACATGTGTTTATTTCGTAGAAAATCTACTGGACTTTAAATCTTCTGGCGATAATAAATTATTTGATCTACCTGATAATTTTGTAAACACAATTAATACCATTTCCATTTCAACAACACGAGGAATAATGTTTTCCCAATTCAGGGGAACCTATCTCCATAACGCAATTCTACCCATTATTGATCCTAAAGGATTTAAAGCAGATAACCAACCACTGCCCTCAAGCTTCCCGGAATAATTTCAAACCGGATTTATGAAGCAAATCGTAAATTTTACCCCAATCCTTTTCGCCTTTCCTTACTCCGGCATTCGGATTAACAATAACAATCCATTCATCTGTTTGTTTGTGGGCTTTTTTTGCCATTTAATAATTTTATACATGCTAAAAATAACTAATTTTGACACACAATAAAAACCATTATGGATATTAGAAAGATAGATTTCCATCGAAAATCAGTTAGCCGGTTACAAAAAGAAACATATAAATTTTCGATTCTTATTCCGAGCTGGAACAATATGGCTTACCTCAAAACCTGCATTTCAAGTATCAGGAAAAACAGCCGGTATGAGCACCAGATAATTGTGCATATTAATGATGGTTCGGATGGTACAAAAGACTGGGTTAAGGAAAACATTCCGGATTATACTTTATCTGAAAGCAATACGGGGGTTTGTTTTGCATTTAATGCAGCAGCTTCATTAGCTGTTTCGGACTATCTTGTTTTGATTGATGATGATAATTATTTATTGCCCGATTGGGACTATTGGCTATGGGAGGAAATTCAAAAAATCGGGCATCCCTATTTTGCGGTTTCTGCCACTAAAATTGAACATAAAAAAACATTTAACCAATGTGTGATCGCACCTTTTGATTATGGGTTAACATTGGATAGTTTTAAGGAAGCTAAATTGCTAAAAACTTATAAAGAACTTCAAATAAATGATTGGAACGGCAGCAGTTGGTACCCTATGGCAATACATAAACATATCTGGAATTTGGTAGGGGGCATGAGTGTTGAATATACCCCCGGCATGTATTCCGATCCTGATTTTATGATGAAACTTTGGAAAGCAGGTGTCAGGTATTATAAGGGGGTTAGTAAAAGTAGATGTTACCACTTTATGTCTCAAAGCGTAAGACGGATAAAGAAAAATAATGGACGAAAACAATTCCTGTTAAAGTGGGGAATGAGCAATTCCACTTTCAGAGATTATTATTTAAAGATGGGAGGGGATTTTAAAGGATATCTGACTGAACCGGAAATGAACATTAAACTTAAAGCGCGCCTGTTTCGCGATAAATTAAAAATTCTTTTTTCGTTCTGACAGTTGATGGTTATATGCTTTCAAATACTTAAGGAATGTTTCATTTGCCGTGATCTGACAAATAATAAAACCATAAAACCCATCTAAAAACCCTAATTTTAGAAAATAATTTCTGATGAACTTAACAACCGGGTTTATTATTAATTTGTAAAAATGAACCCTTTTGTTTTTCTCCAATAAAGCCTTTGCCCCAAGCGTACTGAATTTATTTGCCTGCAAAATGTGTTCGTCAATAGTGTAATAAGAATAATGAAATATATTCCCTTTTAACTTTCCTACGGTTGCACCTGCATTTAATTGAAATTTCTCATGAACAAACTTGCCGGTCCATTTGCCCTTTCTTTTATTATACAACCGTAATTTCCGATCGGGATACCAGCCCGAATGCCTGATCCATTTACCACAGTAATTTGTAATGCGGTTCATTATATAACCGTCGTTTTCCAAATTGCTTTTAAGGCTTAAAACAGATTGCAGAAGTTCTTCTGACAAGGATTCATCGGCATCCAATGTAAGGATGTGGTCATATTTAGCAATTTCGTCAGCATATACGTGTTGGCTTAAGTAATCTTTAAATGGGTGCCGAACAAACCTCGCCCCTTTGGTTTTGCAAATTTCTTCGGTTCTGTCAGTAGAGTATGAATCAATCACAAGAATTTCGTCAGCGATATCCTTTACCGAATCAATACACCTCCCAATGTTTTTCTCCTCATTGAGGGTTATAATAACTACGGTTATTTTAGACATTTCAAAAAATATTATGCAAAATAAAATGCAAAGATAATTAAACCCGTAGAAATTAGGCTTACCCCATAATGGCGTATTTCAGGGACTACAAAACAATTTACCGGTAAAACCACGAGTATCAATATACTCACAGCTAATATCATTTGCAAAACTTGTTTTTAACGGGTTCAAATCACTTTTTTCATCCACTTCCCTTTTAAAAGGTACCAATAAGACAGTAACCCTAATATAATAAAATAAACATATTCGGAACACCAGATAACTTCAGTTGAACTATTGAGTTTTATAGCAAGAACATAAGCTGTAAAAATATAAACAACGATAGAAATTATTTCTATCCCCAATGAAATCTGAGTGTTTGCCGTTCCTGCCACTCCATTAAAAACAATAATTGTTAAGGAAAATATCACCAATACTCCGAGAATTACATATAAAGACCCGAGAGTATCTTCAATAAGAGACTGATCATTTGTATAAAATGAAATTATTTCTCTTGCAAAAATAAAAGTTACTATAATAACTCCAAGAATACTCAGGAAGCTTAATTTGGTAATTCTTTTAATAACAGGCAAAACCAAATCTATCCTGTTTTGTCCAATAATATTACTTACTATTGTATTTGTTGCCGAACCCAAACCCCATATTGGAATTGTAAGGATCATATACATTGTTCGGATTATATTAGAAGCTGCAAGCGGACGCTCGCCTGTTTGCTCAATGATCATAAAAAAAACAAACCACCCTGCAATAGAGAAAAAATGCTGCATCATAATAAATATGGCAACACTTAGAATATTTTTAATTACTTGAACCTGTAACTTAGGAAAACGAAACAGATTGTATTTTTTTAAATCTATTTTAATGATCGTTACTAAAATAAAGTAAATAACAGAAGCGCCTTCGGCAATAACTGAGGCAAGGGCTGCTCCGCGAATACCCATCTGCGGGAAATTATAATTACCAAATATCAGCAGATAATCGAGACTGATGTTGACAATAGCCATAATTACCGCACTATGAATTAAATATCTGGTTTTTGTAATGCCAATATAAAATGCCCTGAAAGCCGTGTTGGAAAAAGCAAAGATCAATCCCCAGATGCGGACATCAAGATATTGCTGACTGAAAAAATAAATATCAGGCGAAGAAATAATTGTCTTTAAAACTGTTGACGATATAAAATTTGTCAGAAAAAACAAGCCGATACTCAAAACAATAAGAAAGTAAATACTATGATCGACAATATTGCCTATTTGCTTATAATTTTTTTCTCCGTTTCTTCTGCCGACAAGGATTTGGGTGCCTGTGCCAAACCCGAAACCTAAAATGAACAGGCATACATAAAATAAACCTCCGATAGCGCCGGCGCCAAGCTCAATTTCGCCTACACGCCCAAGAAATGCCGTATCAATAACGATAATTATATTTTGCGCCAGAAGACTTAAAAATATTGGGTAGCTTATTTTCCAGATACTTTTATATGATGGAACAAAATTCATTTTAATATTTTGGCTAAAAATAAGTTTATTTTTTTATTACTTTGCGAAGCAATTTTTCTATGATACATTAAAAGGTAATTAAACGATAATAAAATGACAAACGACCGATTAAAAGAAATGGCAGAGATCAATAAGCTGGACGGGTATGAAAAAATTGATCTTTATAATTATAAAAATGTTGATAAACTTGCATACCATTATAAAGAAATCCTGAAGCTTATTGGTGAAGACCCTGAACGGGGGGGATTAGCCAAAACGCCTGAAAGAGTTGCAAAATCAATCCAGTTCTTAACTCACGGATATCTTCTCGACCCTGTCGAGATATTGAATTCGGCAAAGTTCAAGGAAGATTACAGGGAAATGGTGATTGTAAAAGACATTGAAATATACTCTTTGTGCGAACACCACATGATCCCTTTTATAGGAAAAGCCCATGTAGGATATATCCCAAACGGATATATTACCGGGCTGAGTAAAATTGCAAGAGTAGTTGAGGCGTTTTCACGCAGGCTTCAGGTTCAGGAAAGACTTACATTCCAAATAAAAGAATGTATCCAGAAAACACTTAATCCGTTGGGTGTGGCAGTTGTTATTGAAGCCCAGCATCTGTGTATGATGATGCGGGGAGTTCAGAAACAAAACTCTGTTAGTACAACCTCAGATTTTACAGGTGCGTTTAAGAGAGTCCAAACAAGAGCGGAATTTATTAATTTGATAGGAACGAAGCTACACTAACAGGCTAAAAAAATCCAGGCACTAAAATTGTAAACCATTCGTTTCGATTTTTAAACTAATTTTTACTGACATGATTACACGGAATAATTTTTATCAAACAGCACAAACAGGTTTTGAAACCAAAGCGCTCGCAAAGAACTTCGTTGCTAATGTTTTTTCATGGATGGGAATAGCATTAGCCATTACAGCCTTTACTGCGTATTATTTTGCAAGCTCCCCCGCACTGATTAACTCACTTTTCAATCCTGAAACAGGAATGACAATCCTGGGATGGGTTGTCATGTTGTCACCCCTCGGATTTGTATTGGCAATGTCGGCGGGTTATCAAAGATTTTCAGTAAGCACATTAACAATTCTTTTTGGTTTGTTTTCCATCTTAATGGGCATGAGCTTAAGTTTTATTTTACTCGTATATACGTCGGCATCAATATTTAAAACCTTTGCCGTAACTGCCGGAATGTTCGGGATAATGGCATTCGTGGGATATACCACCAAAACCGACCTGACAAAATTCGGTTCATTAATGATGATGGGGCTGATAGGTATTATAATAGCGAGCCTAATTAATATGTTTTTAAGAAGTGAGGCTTTTGATTACATTATCAGTTTTATCGGGGTATTGGTGTTTACCGGTCTCACGGCTTATGACGTTCAAACCTTAAAAAAAATCGGAAGCGGTGTGGAATATGGCGCTGAATCCACTAAAAAACTAACTATTCTCGGAGCATTAAGGTTATACCTCGATTTTATCAACCTGTTCTTATTCCTGCTTCGATTTTTAGGCAACAGAAGATAGCACTACTTCCTCAAAATAATCCTGAAGGTAGTCCCTTTATTTATTGCAGAAGATTTAACAAATATCTTTCCTCTGTGGTAATCCTTAATAATTCTTTTCGACAGCGAAAGTCCCAACCCCCAGCCACGCTTCTTGCTGGTATATCCCGGATTAAAAATAGTTTTGAATTTTGATTTGGGAACGCCTTTACCGTTATCAGAAATATCAATTAAAACAAGATTTTCTTCCTCAACGATGTCAATATCTATTTGTCCAATTCCACCAATAGCATCAATGGCGTTTTTGCAAAGATTTTCAATTACCCATTCAAACAAATAAAGATTTATCGGGGCATAAATTTTTTGGTCTTGAGGCTGGTGTATCCGATATATTACTTTTTGGGATGACCTTGATTTTATATAAGCCACTCCATTATAAATTACTTCAACAATATTCTCGTTTTTTAATTTTGGGCCGGAACCGATTTTTGAAAATCTATCGGTTATTTTTCGGAGCCGTTCCACATCTTTATTTAACTCTTCTATGGTTTCACCTTTAATACCTTCCATTCGTAACAGCTCTATCCAGGCTATCATAGATGAAAGCGGGGTGCCAAGCTGGTGAGCTGTTTCTTTTGCCAGTCCTGCCCATACCTGGTTTTGTTCCGATTTACGGGCAGAACTGAAAAGAACATAAGATATAAATAAAAATAACCCGATTACACCAAGCTGGAAGTAAGGGAAAAATATAAGCCGGGTAAGCAAAGCAGAATTTTTATAAAAAATATATCTTTTCCCCTGATCAGCCAGCTCAATTTCAATGGGGTCGTTATCAAAAGCCATCTTTTCCAGGGTTTTTATTATATATAGAGAATCCTGAGCTTTTTCCGCATCTAACAAACCATATTCAATCACCTTTGTTTTGGTGCTGTCGGTAATTATTACAGGCACTGAAGCAGCATTAATAACAACTTCCGAGAAAAATGATTCGACTAAATCGTCGATAACAACACGTAATTCGGTGAAGAGTTTTGAGTCTTTATAAAATAAATAATCATGCTGATCTTCCTCATAAAATATTTTTACAGGTGTATATACCATAAACTCTGCTCTTAATACGCCTTTGAGGTAAATCACCGTATCTGTATCGAAATCTACGTTTTTCGTTAATTTAATTTTACCCCTGTTATCAGTCAGAATTACCGGTATAGTTGTGTTTTCGGAAATAAATTTCAGGAAAAAATTCAATATTTCCGATTCATCCATAACATTAAGAATCCGGTAAGCATCTGCTAACAATTCCACCCTTTTTCGTTCTTCATTCTTGATTTGTTTAAAAAACTTATCCGTATAATTAACAAGCTCAGCCTTTTGATGAATGGCATCAGCCCAAATACGAATGTTGTTTCTTTCATCCCTGGCTATTTCCCTCACAAGGATATTGGTGTACCAAAGCGAAGCAGCTACTATTAACACAGCCGTACCAAACAAAAGCCATTTCCACCGTTTTTTCTTTGTATATATATTCAATGGTATCAGATTTTAAACTTTTTATTAAACCCGTTGAAATCAGGTTCGCAAATATTCACAAAGTTAATTTACTGATTATAACGAAAATAATAAGCAAAATCTTTGCAAACTACTTTTCTACGGGTTTAACGTTATCCACGTATTTTTATTCCTTGTTTTAAGATGAATTATTTACAAAAATAAGAGATTATAATTTACCTGGCATATCTTTGTATTTCATTTTAATCATTATAAAAATATAATACTATGAAAATCATCAAAGAATTTAAGGAATTTGCTGTAAAAGGAAATATGTTCGATATGGCAATCGGTATCATTATCGGCACAGCATTTAATAAAATTGTTTCGTCAATTGTAAAGGATATTATTATGCCGCCATTCGGGTATATGTTAGGAAAGGTCAGTTTCAACGATTTAAAATATATACTTCAGCCAGAACAAAAAGACGCAGCCGGAAACGTTGTGAAAGAAGTAGTATCGATAAATTACGGTAATTTTATTCAAATATCGATTGATTTTCTTTTAATAGCTATTACTATTTTCTTTGTAATTAAATTTTTTAATCTGTTAAGAAGAAAGGCTGAAGACGCCGAAGAACAAACAATTCCAACACCTAAATATATTTTATTACTGACAGAAATCAGAGATATTCTTAAAAATAATACTAAAAAATAATACTAAAATGGATGCTGAATTTTTTAACTCCGATATTTTTGTGTGGGTTATTTTACCCTTACTCATCTTTGTATCGAGAATACTTGATGTTTCAATCGGCACAATGCGATTGATATTTGTATCGAAAGGATTCAAATACCTTGCACCAGTATTGGGTTTTTTTGAGGTAATCATCTGGCTTCTTGCTATCAGTCAGATAATGCAACACTTAGATAACTTCTTATGCTACATAGCTTATGGATTGGGATTTGCAATGGGGAATTATGCAGGCATTATTCTCGAAGAGAAAATTTCAATCGGGACAGCCCTTCTTAGAGTGATGCCGAAAAAAGACACCACTGAACTTATTAAATACTTAAGAGAACAGGGATATGGAGTTACCGCTGTTGAGGTTGAAGGAATGAAAGGTAAAATTAAAATGTTACTTTCCATTATCAACCGCAAAGATGCAAAGGAATATATCAATATGGTCCATAGGTTTAATCCAAATGCTTTTTATACCGTTGAAGACATAAAATCTGTAAAAGAGGGATATTTCAAATCGCACAGAACATTCTCTGCCTTTGATCATTTGCACTTTTTGCGAAGAAAAGGAAAGTAGGTAATATAGCAGTCCTTAGCAATATTAAGAGCATCTCTAAAAGCTCAATTAACATATAGATTGGGAGATGTTTAGTCCGGTATTAGAGACGATTTTCAAAAAGAGACCAAAGGCTTGATAGCAAATAAAGAGACTATGGTAGGTGCTCACCTCATTCTCTATCCTCTGATCTCAGCGAATGCCTTGCTCGCAGTGAACTGAGGAATACACACATTTACATTTCTACATTTCACCAATTAACAATGCAACTTTTTGAAGTGTTTACATGTCATAATCAATAAATAATTGTCTTATTTTTTTTGAATTGTAGCGTTTTTTAAATATTTGTACTACTTTAATTTAAAACGCTGGGGATCAATTATAAAATTACTCACAAACAAAATAATCATATTATATAATTTAAAAACTAAAACAAATGAAAAAGATGGTACAATTTTTAGCTATGGTTAATTTCAGGTTACTCACAACAATGCTTGGATTAACCGTGTTTACTTACACAAATGCCTTTGCTGATGAATTCAAATATT
>JACKQG010001262.1_pt1 | contig 35503 bp, 38 predicted proteins | sample 8237621 | NCBI WGS metagenome assembly JACKQG01 (sample SAMN15677084, study PRJNA649215) | marine metagenome | biome: marine; feature: Black Sea; material: saline water; isolation source: suspended particulate matter (SPM) from the Black Sea western gyre | collected 2013-06-09/2013-06-10 | depth...
GAGAACTAAACCATTTTCATCATGCTCGGCTTCATTCATTGCCGACTCGGCACGCTCAATAACCACACTAGCGCCATCACCGGCCAATCGCTCGCCAATGCCTACTTTCGGCTCTAATCTGACGGTTTCGCCATCGGGACTAAAGCGCATAGGTGCTGCTAAAGCAGATTGCACACGCCCCAAAGTACTCAACGCAGCCTTACCAGGTGTATTGGGCAACATGATCGAAAATGTGCTCTCATCCCAACGCCCAATCGTATCATTACCACGCAATTCACTGCGCATCACATCAGTGATCTGCCGCAGAAGCTGCTGAATAACTGGCTGAGGCATCACTTGAAGGTAGTTTGTAAGGCCATCTAGACGAACCAACCCTAAGGTAATCAGCGACTCTGCCGAACGACCCGTAAACTCATCCAATTGATCCTCGAAGAAGCGTCTGTTGTAAGCTGATGATGTACTGTCTATCTGCGTTCGCGCCAAGAAAGCTTCTAGTGGTGTACGCAATTGCTCGCGTATGATCGCTAAAACTGCACCCATAACAATTCCCAACACTAATGCCAGACTGGCATCACGCACTGGCTGAGGTGATATCGGTATGGTAGGCTGGGAGGCTGTATCCATAAAGGTAATTTCATAAACGGTATACAGTTGCGTAATGTAATCTATGGCATGCTGACCCAAACTATTCGCAATCAATGCTGTCATACCAGGGTTAGGACCATCGACAGACAACTCAAGAATATTGGCATCGGGTAGCACCACTGTTGTATGAGAATATTCCGCCATATCCGTAGCTGAGATTCCCATTGTGGTTGCAGTGTCATTGAAAATTCTACGGCTGTTGATCACCTCTGCATATGTCGCAATGATCGAACGCTTATCCAACGCTTCCATACTGCGCAGCAAATCCGTATCGTCCGCACCAAATTGCGCCAGATTTGGACTAACAACAAATCGCGCTGTAGAGCGGAATGTCGGTTGGATCAGAAAAACTGCCGCCAAAGCAATGGCCAATGCAGCCAATGCAGTTAGGACGACAATCCACCAACTGCGCCGCAGCATTTGAAGATATAGTTTAAGTTCCATTAGATCTTCCTCCTCAAAGTCAGAATAAGAGCATCATCGGTAAATACTGACTGAATTATCTGTTATCACAATTAATTTTAAATGAAAAAACTTTTATCTATACGCAATCATATAATATCATTATTCGATGATATCGCAATAGGACGCTGGTAACCTTAAGGGATTGGGAGTGAATTTCGGTGTGTTTATACTCTGGCAACTTCGTATTGAAATTGCAAAGCTAATTGAGCCACATTCTTATACAGATCAAACTCTTTTAGCACCAATTTTTTTCCCTCAACTGCCAATTGTTTCGCAAATTTTTTGCTTTGGAACATTTCCATTATTGCGGATGCCAAAGCCGGAGCATCTCCAGGTGGAACTAGCAACCCGGTTTCACCAGAACGAATTAATTCAGGAATTCCTGAGATATTAGTAGCGATTACTGCCAAACCTGTGGCGAGGGCCTCCATGATGGCTACCGGAATGCCCTCCATTTTCCCGTCGGCGGCAATCACGCTGGGCTGCACATAACAATCCACTGTCTGTAAAATTTGCGCCACCTTTTCTTGTGACAGCGCGCCCAGAAGAAACACATCTTCACTCAATCCGTTGGCACGGATGAATTCTTCCAAATTATCACGTTCTTCACCTTCGCCAATAATCCGGCAACGAAAGGGAATTCCCCACTCTTTGAGAATGCTGCACGCTTTCAAGAGATTTAACTGCCCCTTATAGGGTTGCAAGCTGCTGATATTAAGGATCTCGAACGTTCCTTTAGAACCTCCAGTTCTTACCGAATCCTTCGAATACCAGGCCGGCACAATGCCGCAATGAATAATATAGGTCTTCTCTCGAATATTTTCCCCCACTAAATCCGCTAAAAAATCACGGTTGAACTCAGAGATTGCGGCAATAAATGATGCTGCTCCAAGTTTTGTTTTTAGCATAGTTTTGACGACAAATATATCATGCGCGTGGACGGTGACACTGTAGCTCAGTCCTGAAAGTCGATGAATGATCCATGCCACCAGCGCCGGGTGCGTGGCATAGTGAGCATGAATATGCTCTACACCCTCGCGCTGCATCAGATGTGCCATCAAAACTGCTTTCGGGAACAATATCAGTGCGCGAGCAGCAAATTTTGGACTGGGAATATTTTCGATCACTGTCCTGAGCAGAGTCCCAAAATAGCGAAATGGCATTTGGATAAATGTCAATAAATTAGCACGCACCACCTGCCAAGACAAAAATGGCGCATAATGGGCTCGCTCCACCCAAACCTTAGATTCTTCGTGCAGCACAGATTGTTCCTGGAGGATCAAAGGGTAAAGAGCAATATCCCATCCCATATCCTCCAATGCATTCATCTCGCGCAAAATGAATGTCTCTGGAAGATGAGGGAAGCGAGACATAATATAGGCAATTTTTCCTGCCATTACTTCGCTCGGTATCATGATAGTTAACCGTGGATTTTATCAATATGTCATTCTGAGCGACAAAAGGAGCGAAGAATCTCTAAATTTGTCACTCAAAGAGCAAGATTCTTCGTCACTGCGCTCCTCAGAATGACAACTTTATAGCAAATTTTAGTGTCCACGGTTAAGTACCGTCCTGCCCTTTGACTAGATGATGAATTCATATGAACAATTCTTTATACTTTCCCTTGCCGGTCTAATATTAATTGTCGGGTGTGTACCCCAGACTGCAGTAGAACGCGATTTCAGCGAATTTTTCGTTACTCACGATGTCAACGGCTCTTTTCTGCTCTACGATAAAAGCAAAGACGAATTCATCAGCCACTGCAATCATCGCTGCCAAACGAATTAGAGAAGTGGTTGATTACACCGGCTAAAAAAGTCGCCTGACTCTCCCCCGCCAGCCAGTGAATTTTCGTAACTCAGGTAAGGCGGCCTCAGCGGCCTGCTCCCCCAGTTTGACTACACGGGAAACATCTACGCGGTCTAAATATCCTATCTTACTGACATCAGGACGAATGATCACTTCGGGAGCGTCGATTTGCAGACGGAGCTCCGTAATGGCGCTCGTGCCGATCTCGATGGAACGAAAATAGATCTCAAAAGCTTTGGCGATCCTGGTACGAGCGATGCGGTTGAGAATCAGATTGTATTGGTGAGAATCAGGTAGTTCACTTTCATTGGTCGCAGGAGTGAGCACGACAGCCACCACTGGCAGACGCGGATTCGGTGAGATCGCTCTGGCGACAGACACCGGCACTGGATCCAGCACCCCACCATCCACAAGGGTCTGGTCATCCAGTTTCTTGGCTGGATAAATACCTGGGATGGCAACTGTCGCCAAGACGGCATCCATCACCCTACCTTCTTTCAACACAACTTTCCGCCCCGATATCAGATCAACGGCCGTGAGAGCGCAAGGAATTTCCAATTCGTTAAAAGTTCGTTCGCCCAGCAAATTGTAAAGCGCTTTCTCGACGCCATCGATCCCCAAAAGGCTTGGCTCGCCACCCAAATGGAAACTGTAGAGCTTGCTCTGATCAATGGAGCTCATGTGAGCTTCAATTTCGCCGGGTGAACAGCCGGCTGCATAGGCTGCTGCAGCCATGCCCCCAGCGCTGGTTCCGGCAACCGCGCGCACACGGAAACCCTCACGTTCGAGCACGCGCAGCACACCGATATGGGCGTTGCCTTTAGAGCCCCCACCACCAAGAGCCAGATTAATATCCATCATTAACTGCAATTTTCCGTTCGATAGTTTTGATTAAGACTGTAAGGCCTTCTAAGCCACGAAATTTGGCTGCGACATCATCATTACGCACAACAGTAATATCCCAATTTACCGGCCTTCTGCTCCTGCCGTAGATGGGTAACATCTTTAGATCGTCAATATTCCGCCAGGGGAAGTCGGTGCTGCCTCGCCATGTAACTACAACAATGCCGTATTCGTATAGATCTACGCGGTGCTTCTTATGGGCGAAATAGAGGGCACTTAGAGCGATAGCCAACAGAAAGAATACTACACTGAGTACGGCCGCAATCATAATCGCGTCCTGACGGTAGCGATCACTCAAAACGGTGTTGGGCGGGCCAAGATATTTATTTACTGCAGTGATCAATTCCAGCACACTCATCAGCCCACAAAATATAGCACTTCCAAGTAACACTTTTCCAGGGAGGGCTCTGGGATGGTAAGAATTTTGGAGAGTTCCCAACAAAGGGGGTTCGTTTGAAGTCGTTTTCAATAATTACTCCTCCATTGGTCCCCAGGTGGGCATACCATCGAAGACATCGTTTTGCGTGAGGAGCATCACCTCACCGCTTTCATCGATGATTTCAATTTCTGACGCTTCAGTCAGGCCCACACTATATATGATGTAAGTACTATCTGGCGACCAGCGCGGTCTGTATTCATCGACATCATTGCTCGTAATTTGACCAAGATCAGTGCCATCTGGGCGGATGATGAAAAGATCGTAACTATCAAATTGGTTGGCCGCGAAGATGATAAAGCGGCCATTTGGCGACCAATTGGGGGTTAATACATCTCCCATGCCTTCGGTCAATTTCCCTAGCTCTCCTGCAGCACCCTGGAATGCAAAAAGATCAAATGCTCCCTGAGCATTGGTGGTAAAGGCCAAAACCAAGCCATCCGCGGAGTCTGAGAGAGTCGGAGACATAACTACACTGTTGGGATCGGAGATTATGCTCGTTTGTTCAGAGCCGTCAGCATTCATGAAGTAAATTCCCAGGTTGCCATCTCGCTCTGTCACAAAGATGATTAGGGACCCATCTGGAGACCAGGTTGGCGTGAAATCATTGGCCGGGTTATCAGTCAGTTGGATGACATTCGTTCCGTCGGCATTCATACTATAGATATCGAAATTGCCGCTCCGGTCTGAAGCAAATAGTATATTCGTTCCATCAGGAGAATAGGCTGGTTCCACATCTAAAGCTGGGTCATCAGTCAGACGTGTGAGTTCGCTGCCGTCGGTGTTCATGCTGTAGATCTCTTTATTGCCATCTCGCTCAGAGACAAAGGCAATTTTTGCCCGCACAAAAACTTTAGGAACGATTCCTCCCATCTCCACAATCATCGCCTCAATCTCAGCTCTATTTGGATCATCCGGAACCAGTTGAAGGTATCGGAAAAATGCCCCAACAGATTTTTCAGCCTGTCCCAATTCGCGGTAGATCAGGCCTAAGTCGGCATAGGCGCCGGCCATATTCGGATTGATCGTTAGGGCTTGTTCATAATTTGGGATGGCGTTCTGAAAATCGCCTTGACGAGCATAGGCCAACCCCAAATTATAAAAGGCGGTATCATTTTCGGGGTTGATTTCTATGGCAATATGCAATTCACTAATGGCATTTTCAAAATCGCCCAAGTTCAAGTATGTGCGGCCCAAATTATTGTGCGCCCATTTATGTTCGGGATCAATGCCGATCACAGATTGGAACACAGAGAGGGCTTCTTCATTTTTGTTTTGTTGAATAAGCGCGATCCCTAAACCGTTGAGAACATCAGCATTTTGCGGATCAACCTTGAGGACTTCCTGACACACCGTTTCAGCTTGCACTGGCTGCACGAATGCCAGGGCGACACATAATCCGCCATTAGCTGCGAGATTGTCAGGATCAGCGGCCAGTACCGCATTGAATTGCTCGACGGCCAAAGAATATTCACCCAAATCAACGTATGCAAACCCAAGGTTTGTGAGTGCATCTATGTTCTCAGGTGCTTGCTCAAGGGCTGCCAGAAATTCGGCGGCGGCCAGTTCAATTTCTCCCTGATCTACATAATCTAAGCCTTTTTCGATATGTTCTTCAGGCGTAAGTTCAGGATCCTCAGTTTGTGCTGCAACGATCGATGCATCCCCAAAACCTGCAAACAATAATACGAACAGAATAAAAATCCAGAGTATTCGATTTGAAATTGCCATGGCTGGTTTCTCCTTTGACTAACGAATTACAACTCATATTTAGTATGCCAACGGTCACCCCCATTAGAAATTCATCTCGCATAAAACAATTACAATAGAATAGGAATTATACGATTTTAGAAGGCATAGGAAAAGGTTCCTAGAGTACTACGCCAAACAGAATTACATCAAAATTAAGCTATTCGAATAGAGACGCCCCCTTTGGGGCGTCTCTATAATTTTAATGGGTCTCTAAGATCCGCCGTGGTACGGGGCCACATTTGGGGAAGGGGGCGTGCTCCGCACCACCCCTTCCCCAAATGTGAAGTCTCTCAAGGCAATTCCTATAGAACCATTTTATTTTGAATTTACATCTTTAATATCAATGGTGCGCATGAGCTATGGATTGGTGCTGATCCAAAGAATCATCCTTCTCTTCTGGCGGCACGTAGAATTGTCTCCGGTACAGGTCTGCGTATAAACCATTATTGGCGAGCAATTCAGCATGCCCACCACGCTCAACGATCTCGCCTTCGTCCATGGCCAGGATGATATCGGCGTTGCGCACTGTGGAAAGACGGTGGGCGATCACAAAGCTGGTACGACCATCCAGAAGATGCGCCAGGGCTTTCTGAATCAGAGCTTCAGTGCGGGTATCGACACTAGCCGTAGCTTCATCGAGGATCAAGATGCGCGGGTCGGCAAGGATAGCGCGGGCGATGGAGACCAATTGGCGTTGACCCTGGCTGATCAAGCCGCCGCGCTCACCGACTTCTGTTTCATAGCCATCGGGCAAACAAGTAATGAAATCATGCGCGTTGGCCGCTTTCGCCGCATCCATAACTTCATCATCAGTGGCATCCAGCCGTCCATAGCGGATATTGTCCATTACGCTGCCGGAGAAGAGAAAAGGCTCTTGCAGCACCATGCCAATCTGGGCGCGGATGCTCTCCTGGGTGACTTGGCGGACATCGCGGCCATCCAGTGAGACTCCACCCTCGCTGACTTCATAAAAACGCGGGATCAAACTAACCAATGTAGATTTCCCAGCCCCGGTAGGACCGACAACGGCTACCGTTTGGCCTGGTTCTGCTTCAAGCTGGATATTCTCCAAAACGGGCCGACCAGCTTCATAGGCAAAAGTGACATTCTCGAAACTGACGCGACCATCCAGAACTAACAGATCATCGGCATCTGCCGAATCTTGAATATCAGGAATCGTATCGACCAACTCGAAAACACGCTCCGCTGCGGCAAAGGCCGACTGCGCCAGTGTCCAGACCTGTGCCACAGTTTGGATCGGCCGGAAGAAATTCTGTACGTACTGCAAGAAGGCCACAACCATCCCCACAGTAACCAGGCCATTGACAGCCAAGAACCCACCATATCCGGCCACGATGGCTGTATCGATGGTGCTGAGTACATCCATGGCCGGGGCAAAGGCCGAGGTCACGGCGTTTGCGCTGACGTTGGCATCGCGATTGGCGGCATTGCGTTCAGCAAAGCGACGGATATTGAGATCTTCGCGGCTAAATGCTTGCGCAACTTTGACACCATCCAACTCCTCTTGCAAATCAGCAGAGACATCCCCAATTGTCTCACGCGTGCGTCGGAAAGCACGTCGGGCCAATCGGGCGAATCCGCCTGTAGTTAGCAACATAAAGGGAACAATAGCCAAGGTAGCCAGTGCTAACTGCCAGTTCAAGGTCAGCATGGCAACCACCACGCCGATCAGTGCAAATAATGCCCCAATGGATTGGGTCAATCCCTGACTGAAGAACGAATTTATTGCATCAATATCGTTAACCAGGCGGCTCATCAGGTCACCGGCCTCTCTGCCTTCCAGATATTGCAGTGAGAGTTCTTCGACTTTATTGAAGATTTTCACGCGCATATCTGCGAGCACTTTCTGCCCTGCCCACGACATCAGATAAATCTGGAAGCGCATCGAGAGCATGCCGGCGGAGTAAACCGCAACCAGGATCAGCATCGTATTGACTAAACCAGCTTTATCTCCTTGGGTAATAAACACATCCACGGCGCGGCCAATCAAGAAAGGTCCAGCAGCCTGCGTTCCGGCATTGACCAAGGTCAACAAGAAAGCCACCAAAACGGATAACCAGTAAGGTTTCAAATATTGCACCAGGCGGCCGACAACTTTGCCGCTATCTTTGGCTTTCTCGTCTTCACTTTGAGCCAGGCGTCTCATCCCATGTGCAGGACCCATCATAGCGCCACCTCCTCTGCAACTGCAACTGAAATCGGCGCGCCAGAGCCGCCAAATTGCGTTTCCAAAATTTCTACGTACAACTCACTCGATTGCATTAATTCCTCGTGCGTTCCTTGCGCTGCCAGATGGCCATCACCCAGCAGCAAGATCTGATCAGCGTTGCGCACCGTGCTGATGCGCTGAGCAATCACAAAGCTGGTGCGCCCTTCCATCAGGATTTCCAGCGCTTGCTGAATTTTATATTCCGTTTCGGCATCTACTGAAGATGTGCTGTCATCCAGGATTAATATGCGCGGATTGACCAACAAAGCTCTCGCAATTGCGACGCGTTGCTTTTGACCGCCGGACAAGCCCACACCCCTCTCACCGACCTGGGTGTCGTAACCATCTGGCAGTTCCGCGATAAACTCGTGCGCTTGAGCCGCCCGCGCGGCGTGGATGACTTGTGCATCGCTGGCATCGGGGCGACCGTAGGCAATATTCTCGCGGATCGTACCTGAGAACAGGGTTGTTTCTTGTAAAACAATGCCAACCTGTTTCCGAAGAGAATCCAACTGAATATCTCGTACATCATGGTCATCGATCAGCACAGCGCCATCGGTGACATCATAAAAGCGTGGGATCAAGTTAATGATCGAGGATTTCCCAGCCCCAGTCTGGCCAAGAATAGCTATCGTTTGACCCGGCTCGGCAGTAAAGCTGACATCATTAATAACATCTTCACTCCCGCCCACATAACGGAAACCGACCTGATCGAATGTCACGCGACCTTCCAAATCTGGTAGAGGGGTAGCATCAGGTTTGTCTTCTACTTCTGAGCGAGCATCAATCACCTCGAAGAGGCGCTGCGCAGATGCCTCCGCCCTGGAGAGCATCGCCCCGATCATGCCCATCTGGAAGATCGGGACTAGCATGAACCCCAGATAGCCAGTGAAGGCTACCAATTCACCCAGGGTCAGCCGTAAGCCAATCACTTCCAAGCCACCAAACCAGACCACGGCAACCATACCCAAATTTGCCACGAAGAAAATCAACGGAAAGATAGACGAAAACAACTTGACCAAATTGACATTTTCATCGAGCAGTTCTTCATTCTGGTCCAGGTAGCGGGCGGTCTCATAATCTTCTCGCGCAAACGCTTTGACTACACGCATTCCAGCCAAGTTTTCTTGCAGAATAGTATTGAGCGCGCCAAGTTTCTTTTGAACTCTCATCGAAACCGGCATAATCCTACGCACAAATATACTGAAGAAAACCAGGATCACAGGCACGATGGCGAATACGATCAGGGCTAATTTCCAGTTCATCCAAAACATGACCGCCAAAGTTCCCAAAAGCATCAAAATAGCTGAGGCCAGCAACAAAGCGCCCCGCCCTACAAAATGACGCACCATCTCTACATCTGAGGTCATTCGGGTCATCAACTTGCCGGTTTGTGAACGATCGTGATAAGAAAAACTCAATTTTTGCAGCTTTTCAAAGATCGAATTTCTCAGGTCATAGGCTACACCTTGAGATGCCACCTCAGACCAGAACCCATGTAGGAAATTAAATACTCCCCGCACAAAGGCCACCCCCACCAAGGCTCCAGCCACCTGCCAGACGCGAGTCATATTGAGGTTGGCAATGCCATCATCAATCAACAAGCGCAGCAACTGCGGAGTCGTCAGGTTGGCCAAATTTACCAGCAGCAAGGCCAGCCCCCCACCTAGCGCCACTTGCCAGTAATTGAACAAATATCGTAATGCTCTACTAACTGATTTCATAAAATAGTTCTCCAAATAGCAACGCTGAACGTTTCACCTTTGAATGCTCAGCCCATTCCAAAACACATCTACAACCACTTCGACATCCTCAGACTGAAGGCTCTCCTGATGGCACATACGGCGGTGTTGAGCCATGCCATGCAGCATGCCCAATAACAGCGAGGCTACCGAATAGCCCTCAGGGAGCGGTTTCAACTGCCCTTCATCGACTGCATTTCCAAGAATATCCTCGATGGGTGTTAAGATCACCTGCATTAATTTGCTATGGTGCTGGCGAGCCTTTTCTTTGTCCAGGCCATCAGATTTGTGCCGCAGCAAAAACATCGGCGAACGACGGTGGCCTGCCAGCGAAGCATAGCGCGTCAACATGGCGATTAGCTGCTGGCGGATATCGTCCACATCAGTCGCAGATGCGCGCATATGATCATTAAGCCGTTGAACATGATTTTCCAAAACTTCGGCAAATAGCGCTTCCTTGTTCTCGAAGTGATAGTACAAAGCAGCATTGGTCACGCCACAGGCTTGTGCAATGTCACGTATAGAGACAGATTTATAGCCCTGTTCGGTGAACAAGCCCTCGGCAATATCAAGGATTTTTTCTTTTCCAACTCGAGTTGTATTTGCGCACATAAATACCTTACCTTACCTTACTGAACGTTTGGTAAGTTATTCTATCTTCTACTTTCCTGTATGTCAAGAGGAAATCATGCCAAAATCCTAAGTATCTATCCGAAATATCAAAGGAAATTGAATTCCGCTTTTAATTTATTGCTCATAAATTGAGGTATCACTTGATTCATTATCCCCCAACCGTTGATGCTCTGAAATAGCTGCACTAAGATATGCGCCAAAAAGCACCCAAAAGGCTAACAGATATGTCCAGAACAACAACGCGGCCACAGCTCCCAGAGAACCATATACCAGGCTGTAGTTGATAAATCCATTGCGGATATACCAGGTAAATCCAAAAGTTGTTACAACAATTGCCGTAGATGCCACCAGACTCCCCCAGGCGCCCTCTGCCCAACTGACAAAGGTATTGGGTATCCAACGATAGAGAGTCAACAAGGAAACAAAGAGCGAGACCCACACAGCGAATTGTGAGAAGAAACGCATTTGCATCAACACCTGCGCAGCGCCGTTCAGCTCCTTGGGAATGAATCTCGTTAAAGTATTGGCTGTCATCAACATAAACATCAAAGCAACCAGAACAACCAGGATCAAAAGAGCGATCAAGCGCCGAATGAGAAAATGTCTTCGTTTGGCCGAAGTCCAAGCAAATCCGATATTCCGGGCCAAGATGGCAAAGATCGCGGACCCCGACCATGCCAAAGCGATAACACTGAAGGATCTCACTGACCCGCGGGACTGCAAGACTTGCTGGATATTCCTTTCGATTACATTACCGGAAATCGGGAAAATTCCCACAAGAAAATCTAAAACTTGCGTTTGTGCTTCAGAACTCTCCAAAAAGGTTCCCCCAAATGTCACTAAAAGCAACAGCAAGGGGAACATGGAAAAGAAGCCATAAAAAGCCATCCCCGCAGCAGCTTCACCCGCGCGCTGTTCACCAAATCGCTCCAAACTCCTGCGAAGAATTTGAAAACCTTTCATGAAAAATTGGAAGAATTTCTGGAGTTGAATTTTCGATTCCACCATGACGAAAAGGATTGTTTGAAATTTTGCAAGAATAAAGGCGGTTCAGCAAGGTTATATAAAATCGCTGCCCGCCTATGTTCTCGAAGATCTAGAATATTATTATTGGTTCTCTAAGATCCGCCGTGGTTAGGGGCTACTCTCACGGCAATTCCTATAGAACCTTTTTATTTCTTTTTATCTGGGCTGATTCTTGGTGCCATCCGGGTTAACTGCTTTTTAGAAACACGATTTGTCGTGCGACACTTGGGGCAGCGCACATCATATCGGGTCAAATTTTCTTTCTTTACCATTTCAAGGGCTTCTGCAACAACATCGCGCCCCAAAGCTATTGGCATTTGACATTTAAAACATCGAATTTGCATGATTTATTCCTCTCTAACGATAAATTAATTCAGTACAAGTATACAATATCTAATGCGTTAGGGGTAGATTGGAGCAGTGGTCAGTGGATGGTGAGAAGTTGCCGGTGGGCAGTGAACAGTGATCAGCAAAAATAATAATTCCAATCCCTACTCTAAATTTGCTTATTATTTTCACAATCCTCCCCCACTCACATCGTTTTCCTTTTCTCCAGCGCTAACGCGTGTATAATTTCTCTATGAACAAATATTATACAGGAACAGGGGACGAGGGCACAACTGGGGTTCTCGGTGGGGAGCGGCTCCCCAAGCATCATCCACGCATCGAGGCCGTAGGAAATATCGATGAAGTTACCGCCGCTATGGGGTTTGCAAGGGCGAATTGCCAAAGCGAGTCTACTGCCAAGATCATCCTGCAAGTGCAACAAGATCTGTACGGGCTGATGTCTGAAGTGGCCGCACTCCCCGAAAACGCCGAAAAATTCAGGGTGATCGACGAAGCCAGGGTGAGTTGGCTCGAGGAGCAAATCGAGAATATTCAGAAAAATGTCGAACCGCCCAAGGAATTCATCATCCCAGGCGATACGCCCAATGGTGCAGCCCTAGACCTCGCGCGCACTATCGTGCGGCGCGCTGAACGACGCGTAGCTGAACTCTTTCATGCAGGTGAGGTAGAGAATTTGCAGATCCTACGTTATCTCAACCGGCTATCATCACTTTGCTTCGCTTTGGAATTGCTAGAAACTCAGGCTGGCGGAAAAGACAGACCCACATTGGTGACGGACTAAATGACAGGCACATTTCTCAACGTAGCAACCGTCCTCATCGGTGGGGCGCTAGGGCTGATCTTCAGCTCACGGCTTCCTGAGCGTGTGCGTAAAACTGTCGTCGCAGGCTTGGGATTATTCACCGCGGCCATCGGTGTGCAGATGTTCTTGGAGACCCAAAACCCAATCATTGTGCTGGGCAGCATCCTGGTAGGCGGCATCCTTGGGGAGTGGTGGCGCATCGAGGACGGCCTAAGCAACCTGGGGGGATTTCTCGAACGGCGCTTCACTGGAAGCAAAACAGACCATCTCGAGGCATCAGCAGCTCAATCGGATTCAGATTCACGCGAGCGCTTTATCCGCGGTTTTTTGACCGCGTCGCTTGTTTTTTGCGTTGGACCCATGACTATTCTGGGATCGATCCAAGACGGCCTGACGGGGGACTTCAGATTACTGGCGATTAAATCTGTATTAGACGGTTTCGCCTCACTGGCATTCGCATCTAGTTTAGGGGTTGGCGTGCTCTTTTCATCACTGACAGTTCTGATCTTTCAGGGGGGAATCAGTTTATTAGCAGCCCAAGCACAAGCCTTAATCACCCCCGATATGATGAGCGAGATGACCGCTGCTGGAGGATTATTACTCTTAGGGCTTTCGATCAGCAGCCTGTTAGAACTCAAACCAATCCGGGTGGGGAATTTTTTACCCGCGTTAGTGCTGGCTCCGTTGATTGTGGGGTTTCTTAGCACCCTGGGAATCTACTGATTTTTAGGAGGATAAATGCTAGATGAGGGTCTGATCTAGGCCGTGTTGACATTTGGAGATTTCTCTCTGGAAACGTTGCTTCATAAAATTGTCATTTACGCCTGACAAAGCCTGAAACGTCGACACGATCTAGTAATAGTATTCCTATTAAAAATAACCGGGATAAGCAAGTAGGCTCATCCCGGCTGATTCTTGTAGAAAAACGGAGGGGGGTTATTCCGATAAAGCAGCATCAATAGCTGCCTGGAAATCTTCTACTGGACGATTTCCAATAAGCAATTGGCCGTTTATCGAAAAACTGGGGGTGGAATTAATCCCTGCTTGGACAGCATCAAGCTGATCCTGAGCAACTTGATCGGTGAATTTGCCGCCATCTAAACAAGCACTGAAGGCATCCAGGTCAATCTCCACAGCTGTAGCAAATAATTCAATATATCGATCTACAGGCGCGTTATTACTGGAATAAAGTGCAATCTGATTGGCGTAGATCAAATCATGATATTCCCAATACTTATTCTGGTCACCTGCGCAGTAGGCGGCTTCGGACAATTTGGGAGAAGTGGTCTGATTGAGCATACTTCCAACACTACGCGAGATAAAATACACCTGACCATCTGCAACATAGGTATCTGCAATCAACTCGCCGGTGCTTGTCGCAAAATTGCCACAGTGCCCGCAGCCAAAATCAGAGAATTCCTCGATGACGACAGGAGCATTGGGATCTCCCATAGCGTTTCCGGAAGCATCAGGTCTTGGATTGAGTTCAACTTCGATAATCTCTCCCAGGGGAGTTAGCGAGCGTTGAATTGTTGGCAGCATGAGTATGGCTGCGACAATCAAGGCAATTCCGCTGACAATCAGTATGGTTGTCATGCGTTGTTGTTTTTTCTGTTTACGACGTCTCTCTTGAATAGCTGACCGTTTTTGCATGAATAGCTCCAATTCAGGGAATTTTCAGAAAAGTCGAGAAGAGAACATCTCGACTAATTCACCAAATTTTGCCATAGCATAATGAGGTTGTCCAGCAATAATCGGCTCTGGCAATAACTTCTAAGCGATTTCTAATTTTGGAGTTTGGCAGGAAATCAGCGCAATAACATTGTTAGATCTAGGAGTTCGAATTTTGACACGAAATAAACTGTCCCTAAACCCAAGGCGTTGGTGCTTACATGCATGATTACTGCCGGCCAGATCGATCCGCTGAGATGATACAAATAGGCGAAGATCATCCCCAAAATGAAGATTGGGAGAATCGCCGCAAGCTGAAAATGAATTAAAGAAAAAAGTACTGCGCTAATCAAAGCAGATTTGATCCAGCCAAAGCGTTCTTTTAACCCTGCAAATATAAATCCACGAAAGATCACTTCTTCAACGATTGGCGCAATGAACGCACCCCCAAAGAATATTAGGCCCGGCGAGATTGTGCCATCAAACAAAAGTGAAAAATCGGGTTGAACTTGTAAATTGTAAAGTCCTAGAAACAAACCATATCCAAGATTAAATAACCAAGATACGATCATCAATCCACAGCCTACGGCCAAACTCCCCACCTTGAAACTGCGTAAACCTAAATCGTCCCAAGATGCGCGGTATTTCCAAATGCCCAGGTACCACACTGGAATCAGGAATACCAATTCTCCAAATATCAGGAACAAACCAATATCCAGATCGGGCAGCAGAAAAGTGGTTAGCATCAAGAGAACGATCAAGAAAAATAGTGAGGCCACCCCAATCCAAGTATCTCGAACGGACCAAGGGGCTTCGAATGGACGCTCATCGTCTATTGAATTCAAATTCGTATCCTATTCATTTTTTGAATCACTCAATTTTAAACTTGCAGGCTTCGTGACCCATTGCCCTGCAAGCAATTTCTTCGACGCTGATTTCTTCATTACTAGCCCAGGAAACACACGCTTGAATTAAACCTATGGTGTACCAACATACGGGCTGATCATCTTCCTGATCTACGGTGGCATCACTGGAAGTATCCATAAAAATCATTTCCCTATCTAGCAGATGAACGGAAACATCGCCATCAGGTTTTTTTATCAAATTGGCAAGCAACCTTAGGGCGAGGCGAGCACCCGCTAGACGAACAAGAGGATATACAATCCATCCCTTGAGCGTTTTTCTAACAACCTTATGCCAAACAGATCGTCCAATACGGTTGAGGGTTCCGCGTGCACCACTGCCATAATAAGACCGTACGGCTGCCAAAACTCCTGAAAACTCGGCAGCATTTAAAGAATTGTGTTTTAAAAACTCTGACGTTTGACAGGCTTCCTCTGCGATATTAGCGTCCCGCAGAATCATCTCAAAGCTGTACTCTCCAATTTCAGATCGGACAGCTTCTATGAAATTTCGTGAATATGATTTTGGTAACTGTCGATTAATCCTGGATGTCATTTGCCAATCGAATCGCCAACTTCAAATTGACAATAACCATCCCCCATCGCAATGCAAGCCGTCTCGCGGACTTCAAAATCGACCCCCGTTGCCCATTTGATCGCTTCGCTCAGTGATCCCACATAGAGATGACAAATTGGTTTATCACTGCTGCGCCCGTTGCAGATCGCGCAGGTGCGCTCTACATAGATCATCTTGCCGTCTTTTTCCCCTGCCCAGGCTTCAACTTGAGGGTTGCTTTTCTTGAGCGCATCGGCAACACTGTTGAGCACAAATTTGATGCGCTGCTTCTGCGGCAGCGCTTTTAGGGCAATGCCTGCCAAGCCCATCAAAGCGGGTTGTTCATTTACGCCGTATTGGAAGGATGCTTTCCCAATGCGTTTTAGGATGCCGCGCCCGCCTCGGCCATAGAATTCTTCAATTGCCTCATTAAACTGTCCATATTGGGATGCTTGTATTCCCGGCTCCAGGTTGTCCGGTGGAAAATTGCCGATAAACCGCTCTAATCCTGTTGTGCGCAGAACGACATTCAAGCCATTCTCGCCCATTACTTCTTGAGCAGCAACTAAGGCCTGACGAACAAGTGCATTTACAATGAAGGCTTCTACTCTTTCGACCATGATTTCCTCCAGGATGCAAAAACAAGCTTTTTAAGCAGGAACACCCCAACAGGAGTCTGAAGGGAAAATTCTTTATTCAATCTGTCTCAAATACCGAATACCGCTCGCCCGTTGACGCAAATCCAGCCTTTTCATACAAAGATAACGATGCCCGGTTATTATCTTGCGTGTTTACAGTTACTTTCTGTATGCCTCGTCGCTGGAAATTTTTAAGTAGGTCTTGCACCAGAGTATAACCTACGCCCAAGCGCCTGGCACTCGGACGTACCGCAAGTCGAGCCAAATGCCCATCTGAATTATTGGCTGTGCTCATTTGATAACCCAAGATACCAGTGGAATCTTCAACAATTGTGGCCAGATTTGCATGTTGGTAGGCAAGTGTCAGCAGCTCGATAGAGTGCCGCCAAACAGGATCAAATGCACTTTGATCCAATTGATGGACGGATTTAAGATCATCGAAGTTCATCAAGCGAATACTAAAAGGCGAATCTGAAGGAAAGGCATCAAATCGTTGGCCATTGTCTTTCCAGCGCAGCATCAACACATCATAAGTATGGGTGAAATTGCTGTTCTGTAAAATTCTTCGAAACCAACTTTGTAGGGGCAAAGCCGCAATTGGCGTAGAATCACCAAGCAAACGGTCCGCCACGGGCCACATCATCTCCCAGGCCTCTTCTACTTCCATCGCTGTCGACACGGCAAACAATCGAACCCAAGACAGATCAGGAACATCGGGCGGACATGCCAAGGCTGCCAAAATCTGCCCATCACGTTCAGCGATCAAATAAGGTTCAATCCCCAGCCAATCTAATGGTGAGCGCCACCCCAAATGTCGATGAACATAAGGACTAAAGTGAATCAGAGTAGCTAGTTTATGACGGTCATTTTCGGTTGCTGACCGGATGGCTATGCGGCTGAGGTCTGTTGTTTTATTCACAATCATGTCTATCTCGGCAACAAACCTGCTCCTTTTAGCGCCCCAAAAATCGCCTGGGCAAAGATAGTAAACGTTTTAGAAGACGTTGTTTAAGATTTGGCTTTTCGACACCATCTACCTCGGCTTGCATGGTCGCCAGGGCTTCCAGAGATCGGCCAGTTTTTAACTGCAAGGCTGAAAGGGACTTCATCACATCCATGCGCAGGTCATTGGCACCAATTTCTTTGAGAATTCGGGAGGAATCTTCGTAGTCCTCGATCGCTTCATTCAAATTGCCTAACGCTTCCATGGCAGAGGCGCGATTGCCTAGTGCCATTGCCTGGCGGCGTAAATCCCCAGCTTCCTTAAAGACAGAAATTGTGCCTTCGACTACCTCATAAGCCTCTTGGGCAGCCGCGGGGGCGTCTTCTTGCAACAAGGCGACACAACAATTGTTGGCCATTTCAGCGGCCAAAACTTCATCTCCGATAGATTTGTACCCCTGTTGTGCTGCAGAAAAAGATTTGGCTGCCAATGAATAATCCCCGTTGGCATAGGCTGTTTTCGCTTCAGTTTCTAGCTGTTGAGGTGTGATGGCTTCGGCAGAGTTTTGCATATCGCTAAAGAATGAGGATTTTTTCAGTATGTGAATTCAGAACTTAGAGAGTGATATCTAATAAGCCCTCAGCCACGGACCTGAGCTGATCTACAGACATCTCGCTCAATCTTTGGGCGAGTTCTAAATAGGGCTGATTGATAGGTTTACCAACAAACTCCTGTAGTTCTGGGGGTAATTCTATGAATTTTTCTATAGCCCGTTCTTGTGAAACCCACTGACCTACTGGACCTGTTTGATCACGGAGTTCTTCTATTGTGATATCTAATTCCTTGAGCATAAATTCCAATTCGGGCAATGGTATCGGGCGCTCGTTGCGCTCAAAAGATCGCAGCATTCCAATGGAGATGCCCACACTCTCTGCCAGAGCCTTCATGGTCAGGCCCGCCTCCTGGCGAGCCAAACGCAATTTGGCACCAATGATGCGCCTGCGCAACATGACCATTTTCTCTAAATTAGCACGATCAGATGATTTTTCGAGAGACACAGAAGAGTCGCCCCAAAAATTATCCAACGAAGCATCGAGATAAAAAGCCAATGTTTCAAGTTCTGGAAGAGAAGGCGAACTATCCCCTTTTTCGTAGGAAGCGATTCGTTTACTTGATACGCCAATTGCATCACCACATTGTTTGAGGGTTTTACCTGCAGAGGTGCGCGCATCCCGCAGCAATACACCTAATTTTTTAGCACGGATCTTAATTGCTATTGGCACGGCCATTTAAATCAACTCCAATTTTTTCCACTACCTTCGTCGACGTCGCTGAGGGCTGCGAGTGGTTTGCAGCATTTCAGTTGATACGGCGCCAAATATGTCAGCTGTCAACTTGAAACCAGAAGCAATCAATCTTTCACCAAATAGTGGGCGGATCCCTGTGGGTTTAAGTTCACCAATGATTTTGCCATTTTCATCAATGCCGGTTTGATCAAATTTGAAGATATCAGTCATCACAACTGTATCTCCTTCCATGCCTGCAACCTCCGTAATATAGGTCACTTTTCGCGTGCCGTCTTTCAAACGGGATTGCTGCACAATCAAATCCACTGCTGATGCAATTTGCTCGCGAATTACTTTCAAAGGTATATCAAGGCCGGACATCAGGGCCATAGTTTCAACACGTGAGAGAGCATCTCTGGGCGTGTTTGCATGGGCTGTCGTTAGGGATCCATCATGACCAGTGTTCATGGCCTGCAACATATCCAATGCTTCCCCACCACGCACCTCGCCAACGATGATGCGGTCGGGGCGCATACGTAAGGAATTTCTCACCAGGTCACGGATATGTACGGCGCCAATTCCTTCTACGTTGGGTGATTTGGTTTCCAGCCGAACAACATGATCCTGCAAAAGCTGCAACTCGGCAGCATCTTCGATGGTAACGATACGCTCATCTGAAGGGATGAAACTCGAAAGGATATTGAGCAACGTTGTTTTCCCCGAACCCGTGCCGCCTGAAATAACAATATTCAACCTGCTGACGACACATGCCTTGAGGAAACCAGCCATGTTCTCCGTAATCGAGCCAAATTTTATCAACTGCTCAATACTCAATTTCTCTTTGGCAAATTTTCGGATTGTGATCGCTGGGCCATCAATTGACACCGGCGGCACAACCGCGTTGACTCGCGAGCCATCTGGTAAACGAGCATCCACCGTGGGGTTATCCTCATCAACACGGCGTCCCAGTGGCAGGATTATTCGATCAATAACCTGCAAAACGTGGTTGTCATCGCTGAATGTGATGTTAGTCTTGACAAGCTTGCCACTCCTCTCGACATAGACATCGTCAGGGCCATTTACCATCACTTCAGATACACTATCTTCATCCAACAACGATTGAATGGGGCCATACCCCAACAAATCATCTAAGACATCGCGAAATAGCTGGGCGCGCAGGCTTTGAGCCAAATTTAGATTCGTGCGCGCGTATGCCTCCTCCAACATTTTGTATGCCGCTTGCTGCCGCTGCTTTATGGGAGGCGGGTTACTTTCAAATTCTTGTGTCAAGCTCTGAATAAGATAGGATTTTACCTTTTCAAGATCAACGCTTTGCGCTTGATTCGGCGATGTCATTCTGCCTATTCCTCAGCCTTCGAGGCTGGGCTTAACCAAAGGATGTGATCTAAATTCACAGTCAAAAAATCTGAGCTGTAGATTTCCTCCCCACGTACGTTCAAAACAACAGCTTCCGTCACCGCAATAAATCTCTCAGATCTATTCAGCTCATCCTTCAATCTTTCTCCGGGGCGCACATAAATATCACCCACAATTCGAACTGTTAGAGTTTGGATTATCGTTCGAACAACATCCTTAGAAATGATATCGGTAAAGTATTTCCCCTTATGATCAACATGCATGCTCATAAAAATGTTCTCCTCTCAGGCCATGCTACCAGCAGTTTATCGCAATTATTGATTCAACGTTCAGGATTCTCGTCGGGATATGGCATAGTGTACCCTAAACCAGGACGGGTCACAATGTATCCCGGTTGTTTTGGGTTATCTTCTAATTTCTGACGTAGGCGCGAGATGCTTACCCATAGAACTTCTTTATCTTCACGATAAGATTGCCCCCAAACATTTTCCAATAATTCTTCGGAAGTCATCACTCTTCCTTGGTTTTGTACGAACTGAAGGAGCAACCGATATTCTGTGGCCGAGAGTTGCACTTCGGTATCCCCAAGGTAAACCTCCGCCCGAGCAAAATCTACGCTCAATTCATTATGCTTGAATACAGATTTTTGGAAACTGCTATCTGCAAATTGCGCTCTACGCAACACAGCTCTTACTCGGGCGAGCAGCTCTGTCACGGAATAAGGCTTCACGATATAGTCATCAGCGCCAACATCCAAACCACGCACACGGTCGCGCTCATCACCGCGGGCTGTAACCATCACGATCGGTACCGTGGAGAATTTACGGATTCTCTCACACGCCTCGATTCCATCTATGCCTGGCATCATCACATCTAGCAACACCAAGTCTGGGCGACTTGCATCCACCGCATCAACGGCTTCCTGTCCACTAGATGCGGTTATGACTTTGTAGCCTGCGCTAACGAGGTTTGCCTCCATCAAACGCACATAACGAGGCTCATCATCAACGACTAATATTTGAGCACTCATAGTTCCTCCTCAAGATTTTCAATAGACCTATTAATAGGAAGGCAAATATGAACAACCATACCTTTGCCAATATCAGACTCGGCGAATATCTCTCCACCATGTGCTTGAACTATTTGGCGACATATATACAAACCTAAACCAGTACCTGAAGCTTTGTTCTGGTGAGCGTCCAAGCGATAAAACCGCTTGAAAATATCCTTGACGTGCTTTGCGGGAACACCTGGCCCGGTATCTCTCACCTCAATACGCACGCGTTCTTCCGCCCAACTTAATGATAATGATACTTCAGAATTTGGCGCGTATTTTGCCGCATTATTGACAAGATTATTCAACACCTGTACCAGGCGTGCGGGATCCGCTTCAATCGTCTTTGATGAATCATTTAAATTGATTTGAAAATCTAAATTGATATTTCTTGCTTGCATGCGCTGAACAAAATCATTGAGAAGTTTTGCTAGCCGCACCACCTGAAATTCCATCGGGAGTATTCCAGCTTGCAGCCGCGAAGAATCAAGAATATTGTCGATGATCTCTGTTAACCGGTCAGACTCTTCATCGATGATCATCAAGAATTCACGCCGAGTCTCATAATCCCACTCAGCATCATCGCGCAGAAGGGATGTTGCATATCCTTTTATAAACCCCAAGGGGGAGCGAAGTTCATGAGAAACAGTGGCCACAAACTGTTCTTGAAGACGATCAAGTCGCCTTTCAGCTTCCAGTTTGGCAACACGTCCAACTAATTCCTGGCGCTCGAGGAGTTTCTCTACATGTTCAGCGATTAATTTAGCAAAGCGAATTTGTTCTGGTAAATAAGGCGGGCCGCCAAAACGAATGAACACCAGCGCTTTCGTGACCTGTTTCCCGACTTGCAAGGGCAAACCAAGAAAATCACGTTGATTCAATCGCTGGTCAACATCTGCACTGGAGTCAGATGAGAACATATCTCCCTGAACAACCATCTTCGCAGATTGTATTACATCGCGAGCGATAGTTTCTCCCCACTCCATATCCGCTTCAATATGCCTGCCTCGCCCGATAGAGCGGGCATACGTTGGAAATAGTTTTTGATCTTCCTGAAATTCGTATAATACGATATTGTCGAAAATGAATGCGGGGCGTGCCAGCCGAAAGATTTCTTTGAGAGCAGTTTCAGAATCGAGAACCTGGATGATTACACGGCCGATCTCATAGAGGGATTGATACTCCTCTGGCCGTAATTTTTCAGAAACCTCTTCAATTCGAGAATTTATCACTTTTTATACCTAGCTATCTGCGACATTCAGGGCGAATTCGAAATACGATCCCTGGCCTTCTTGAGACCTCACAATAATCTCTGATCCATGCGCATCTACAATCTGACGAGCCATAGCCAATCCTAAGCCTGTGCCGCCATATCGGCGAGTCGAAGAGCCATCTATTTGGTGGAAGGGTTCGAAAATCTCATCGATTTTCTCTTGAGCGATTCCGATGCCTGAGTCAAACACATACATTTTGACATAAACATCATCAACATTAACGCCAATCTGAACACTGCCCCCTTTTGGCGTAAATTTCACTGCATTATCTATTAAGTGTGATAGCGCCCAAGGTAATTTCTGTGCATCAATCATTACCGCCGGTATATTAGCAGGAATTTTCGTTTGTAAATAAAGTCCCTTTTCATCACAGTGCCTTTGCGCATTTTCGAGAATATCATTCAAAATATCCATCAAATTGGCAGATCTGATATCAACATCGATGGTACCCTGAGAATAAGCCGAAAATTGGATCAGGTTTTCGATCAAACCCCCCAAACGCCCCTCAGCCTTTTTCATTACTCTGACTGCGTCTGCTTGCTGTTTGTTTAGTTCACCCAAGGCATTTTCATCAAGCAATTCGATATATCCTTTGAGATGCGTTAGCGGTGTGCGAAGTTCATGAGAGATATTTGAAACAAAATTAGATTTGAGTTGGTTCAACTCCGCGAGGCGGTTTAGGGCTTGTTCTAATTCCAACGTGCGTTCAAGCACGCGGGCTTCTAACTCTTCATTAGCCTTCTGGAGCGCAGATTGAAGCTGTAAGATTTGTTCAGTGACTGCCTGATCCAAGGCCTCTCGGCTGATCAGGTTCAATTCCAATAGGGCTTTACCGATCAACTTGGCCTGGCCGGCATCTTTCATCGTCTTTTGATATGCCAAAGCCTGGATCAGCTCATCAGGTTTTAGTAAATCCCGTTCAACCAGGTAATCACCTAAACGAGGTACTAATACCTCTGGAGATAAACTCAAATCAGGGAGCATTCCTGTTTGAATTTTTAAATTTCTTTCAGCAAGAATGGCAGATACAGCCATATTGGCGCCACAATGTTCGCATTGGCTGGCTTTCGAGTCAACCTGCTGACCGCAATTTGGACAAGAAATTTTTTCTGTTGTCATATCTTTGTAGCCGCCCCTTCAATGAAATCTGTTCTCGTCAATATCATGAGTTTTAAGAGCGATTTACGGAATAGTACTACTCATTATATTATCCTTTCTTCGTACAAGTTGCAAGTGCTCATGCATAAAATATTTCGTTTCCTGTAAAGTGTTTGTAAGGCGATAACAATAAAATATACGAGATAATATACTGGCCTTTATGGAGGCCTACTTGTGATATTCAAAATACTATTTGTAAACGAACACTCCGATCTACACGAATCTTCGTCGGATTTACAAGCACGAGGATTCAATGTTCAGAACACAAGCCCTGGAAACGGATTCATTAAAAAACTGCAAAAGTTCGATCCAGATGTAATTGTGTTTGATTCGGTGAAAATTGGCGAGAAAAACGAACATACCTATCATTCATTGCGCCAAGTCACCAGTGCGCCAATCCTCGTATTATCAGTCGTGGATCTACCAGGCATTGTAGAGAAAACACTCGATCGCGGCGCAGATGAATATCTCATAAAACCAGTATCCCCAAATATCTTAGCCGCGCGCATCAACGCGTTGGCCAGACGTACTCCCAATTCTGCAAATGCCTAAGTCACAATCTCATCCCATAAGCTAGCTTGTCGCTAGATATTTCACTTCTCCCAAGAAAACATCACCTGAGCGGTGATGTTTTCGATTCTGGCACAAATCTTCTCTTTTATTGTAAAATTGGAGCATTCTTTGACCAAAGACCACTCTCCCCTAGGAGGCATGTTGTGCCAAACCCTACCAATCACGAACCTGCAATTGCCCTCAAGAAACTACAAGATAACCCACGCGTACGCGATATCCGGCTGGTCGTTTCGGCAGATTGCTGCCCCGTCTGTGCTTCTTACGAAGGCACGTATGAAAAAGATGCAGTCCCAGCAGTTCCTATTGAGGGCTGTTCGCACCCCAATAGATGTCGTTGCTTTTATGAACCTATGTTGACAGAGTTGTATCCATAAACCAAGTTATCACCAACAAAAAATCTCGGACGATTTTTAATCTGCCCGAGATTTTTTTGTCCCATCTTGAGATAACTATCTCCCCTAAACTCCAATTCTGAGAAGTGTAGAGATTGTAAACCCCCACATCGCATCTAGGAAAATCTTTGTATCTGCGCGATTAGTTTTCTAGATACTCTTTTACAAATTCGAGGGCATCTTCCTTACAGTCGATCCCCCTCTCTACCTGGGATTCGCGCAAAGCCTCGAGAACCTCGCCAATCTTTGGGCCAGGTTTTATATTAAACTCTTTGATAATGTCATTTCCAGAAATCAATACGGGGGGATCGACTTTCTCATCTCGCTTTTCCCACCAAGCTTCCATTAATGCTCTAACCACATCTAACTGTCTTTGCCATCGATCCTGAGGCAGTGTTGTCCCATAGGTGGCCAGTAAGTCGGCCAGAGAAATTAAGCATACTGCTATGCCGGTTTTCTGCGTGTCCCGGAAAAAGCGATAAATCGCACGTGAGCTTGGTCCTTTAGATTCACGCGCCAACCAGGTTGGTCGCATATGATGCAATACAATAGTTTTGAGCCAACCGATCTCGCCATTGCTCAAATGTAAGGCGCGTCCCCGGTGAGCGCTTATATTTGCGCCGATTCGCTCATGTTCAATGAATCGAATTCGCCCGTTTTCTTCTTGTTGCTGAGATTGGGGTTTGCCAATATCGTGATACAAAGCCGACAAAAACAGCAACGACCGTAAACCGCGATCCACAACCAAGTCTGTTTTTAGCATCTCATCGAATTGCTGCCGATAGCGCCCCAAACGCATAGACGCCAGGCCAATTACTAAACTTCCAGTAGCACTTTGATCATGGATTGGACCAAGCACATTCAACAAGCCTTCCAATTGGCTCACAGTATCCAAAGTATGATTCCAGGCATCCTGTGTGTGGGGTGTTGATTGCGCTAACCCCTTCAACGTTAAGATGTCCGGGAGCACAAACTCCAAGACGCCCAAGATATCTAAAGCTCGGATGGAAGTCGCTGGGCGAGGTCCGCCTAAGATATTCAATATTTCATCGCGCAGGCGCTCAGGTGAAACGTTCGCTAGCGCGCTCACCGAATCCTTCAAAAATCCCCTGGTTTCAGGAACAATGGACAAATTGAATGCCGCGGCCATACGTACCGCACGTAAGATGCGCACGGGGTCTTTGGCAAATGCAGCAGGGGAGCAGGCGCGCAAGCTCTTGGCATGTAAATCGGCGGCACCCCCTAAAGGATCGAGCAAAGCCTGGGGGTCATGGACACTCACAGCCATAGCATTGATCGTGAAATCACGATCCCTCAGGTCAGCATCAAGATCCTCGGCTCGTAGGGCGGCAAAATCAAAAATATATCTGCCATATTCTTCATCTATGTAGATCACTCTTGCTGTTGCACGCTCAACATCTAAGGGGAAATACGCCCCATTGATTTTGTTCGCCAGTTTCCGAGCAACACCCAAAGCGTCACCAGCTACCACAAAATCAAAATCGTGAACGGAGCGAGAGATCAACACATTTCGTACAGCGCCCCCTACAAGGTAAATGGGCACATCCCCCGGCAACCAGCGCCTGATGCGATCGAAGATGGGTGAAAAATTAAATAGATTTTCAGTTGGCACGTAGAATACCTCAGGGGTCTCTTTATATCGGGCAGCTTTTGCCGCTGCTAATGCTTGTTTGGGCGTACCCCCCTGAGAAATTATCCTCCCGCCGACACAAGCGATCCAACGCCCGGCATAGGGGGCGAAGTCAGCGCCTCGGGCATCAGGTACCCTCTCAAACTCCCCCATCGAATTTCCCTACTCCGGAGGCTGGAATCGCTCGGTGTTGACGATCCCAATAAAGGGCAAATCCCGGTAATACTCATCCAAATCTAGACCGAAACCAAACACGAATGCATCCGGGATCTGAAAACCACAATAATCAATGGGCACATCCACCTCTCGGCGCTCGAATTTGTCGAGAAGTGAACAGACCTTCAAGCTGGCCGGCTTGCGCAAAGTCAGCAATTCTAATACCGAAGAAAGCGTATGGCCGCTATCGACAATATCTTCAACCAAGAGCACATCCCGACCTCCAATATCGTCCTTTAGGTCCATAGTCAGACGCACTTGGCCGCTGCTCTGACGAGAACCCGCGCCATATGACGAAATGGCCATAAAATCAATTGTGTGTGGAATAGAAATCTGACGCATCAGATCAGTGAGAAATAACACACCCCCGCGCAGGATACAGACCAAGTGCAGGCTCTTCTGACTGTAATCGGAGCTGATCTGTGTACCCAATTGTGAGATTCGTTCTTGGAGTGTTTGCTCGTCAATGAGAATTTCTTTCAAGAATTCCTGGTAATCTAGCATATTATTTCCTCGTAGAAGTTAGCGCGGCACCTGGTGGTGTTGGCGACAGCGCGCTTCATACATCTCATCCGCCCCAACGATCACTACCGGATCATCATATCTTGCCGGGGAGCCATCCACCAGTCGCTGCGTACGTGAAGCCAACTCCCCGCAAACCATACAGATAGCATGGAGCTTATTGACGCGCTCAGCTTTGGACATGAGCATGGGCATAGGGCCGAAAGGCTCTCCCCGGAAATCCATATCCAACCCGGCAACGATCACCCGCAGACCGCGTTCGGCCAATTCTTGCACGATATCAATTACGGCCAGATCAAAAAATTGTGTTTCGTCAATCGCTACAACTGTAGTATTTTCACGAAGATTATTGATGATTTCACTAGCATTTTTAACCGGCATAGCATCAAATACCATGCCATTATGAGAGGCAACTTTCTTCTCAGCGTAGCGATCATCGATGGCCGGCTTGAAAACCTGCACCTTCTGCTTGGCGATGGTCGCCCGGCGTAAACGACGGATTAGTTCTTCAGTCTTTCCACAAAACATTGATCCTGTGACAATTTCAAGTGATCCGGTGTGGTGTTTCATGCGCTCCTCAAAAGTAATGAACTGCGTTGAAAATTTGATTCTTTCCAAGGAAACCGTGTCCCCAAAACAAAAAGGCAGACACTTTCGTATCTGCCTGTTAAGTTTACTTCAAAATTGTTATTGCGGGAAGTTCTACGTGGAAATTGCTTCTGGTTCGGGTAATTCGTAGCCCAATCGGCGTAGACCTTTTTTCAAATCCGCCAGGGATTTGCGGCCAAAACCTTTAATCTCGAGAATAGCAGCGTCGCCAAGTTCAAGCTTTTCCATGGCGTGGCCAACTTCAGTGATACCAGCTTCTTCGAGCGCCTTTTCCACACGAGAGCCCAACTCCAGTTCGGCAATTGGTCGCGTGGGGGAAAGTCGCTCATCATCCTGGGCTTTCTGATCAGCTATATGTGACTCGCGCGCCTGGAGCTTCTTCATGAAGCGATCAACCTGGCCCTCGGTGTCAACAATGCGCTGCTCACCAGTATAGAAAGGATGACAATTGGAGCAAATATCTGTACGAATTGCTTCCTGCGTTGAACCCGTTGTCCAAGAGTTACCACACGCGCAGGTAACCACGGCTTCGGGAAAATAAGTAGGATGGATATCTTTCTTCATTCCAAAAAACCTCTATTCAGCGGCAACCACGCTGACGCGTTTGCGTCCGCCACGAATGGTTTCGAATTGAACGAAACCTTCAACTGTAGAAAAGATGGTGTAATCTTTTCCCAAACCAACGTTGCGGCCAGGTTTGATCTTAGTGCCGCGCTGGCGCACAATGATGTTACCAGAACGAACAAACTCACCACCGAATTTCTTCACGCCAAGGCGTTTTGATTCACTGTCTCGACCGTTGCGGGTTGAACCGCCACCTGTTTTATGAGCCATGATGCTACTCCTATTTCTTGACGATCTTATCGATCCGAACCCGGGTGTATTGTTGACGATGACCCTTGGTGCGACGATATCGTTTGCTAGGGATATACTTGAAGACGATGATTTTCTTGGCTTTGAAGTGTTCTTCGACTACCCCTTGTACTTTGGCACCTTTCACAGTCGGGGTGCCTACTTGTACCTTACCATCGTCAGAAACCAACAACACCTGATCAAAATTGATTTTGGTGCCTTCTTCTACTGACATACGGTCGAGGTTGACCGCTTCGCCAGGGACGGCCTTATACTGCTTACCGCCATTATCAAAAATCGCGTACGACATTATATTGTCCTCCAACCTTCACTTCACTCCGCATACTGCGCGTGGTTCTTTGTTAGCGTGCCCGCCAGGTCACGGGGAAGCTTGGGGATTAGGTTTGGTTTTCAAATTACACACACTCGCCCCAGAGGCTTTGCCTCTGGGGCCGCATAATTATACAGGGCTTACGGATGAATGTCAACGACAGAATCTTACCTGACGATTTCGAAGATCTCCACCTGCTCTTGTCGATTTTTAACCTGGATTGGCTCTAATTGACGGATATTCTTGCTTCTCCCAATATTCAAGTTGTCGACAGTCCCTTTGCCAATCACCAATCGATTTGGTCGGGCATATTGCTGCATTCCATGAGCAACATTGACAATATCGCCCAAGACCGTGAACTCGACTCGCTCGGCGTTGCCTACGTAGCCAGCGACAACTTCGCCGCTGTTGATGGTTACACCAATATCGAAACTTTCAGGGGACGATGCAACGTATTTTAATATTTCCAAACCAGCCTGAACAGCGATCTTGGCCGTATGTGCCAAATCTCCCTGACTCAGGAAGGTTGCTATTACACCATCACCCTGATAACGGATAATACCCTGGTATTTAAATACGATCTCAGTAAGCATTAAATAGAACGTATCCAACATCTCCCCAAATTTTGTAGGACCCAACTTCTCTGCCAGACCAGTGGAGTTGACAATATCGGTAAAAAGCACACTGGCACTCTCATTGGAGAGGCCGGGGAGTTGCCCAACAGTCACGACATCTTTCAGCAAGTATTCTGTCTCTTTCGGTGAGACGAAGCGCTGCAACACTTGGCGCACTTTCAATTCTTCGCGCAACTGTTCCATAAGGTTCATGCGGTGGATTGTGAGAGCTGCCTGATGACTAATTGCAATTGCCAAATGAAGATCGTCACGATCGAATTTTCTCGTCTTTTCTTTGCGCTTATCTAAATAGATGATGCCCACCAGGTCATTATTCAGGACAACAGGTACACATAAAGCAGAATGAACGCGTAAGAGCAAGGCGCTGTCACTTGATCTGGAATCAGCACCACCTTCAGATGAGTCTGGGGAAATGATGGCCGTTTTTGAATAGATGACCTTTTTGGCAATCGAGGTGGGGATCTCAATCTCGGTCAACTCGTCGAATTGCTTCGCCAATACAACAATGCATTGATCGGCTCCCATGGCAATCTTCATCAGCGTAGAAACCTTTCTCAAAGCCTCATCGATTTCAACCACGCTGTTCAATTGCTGTGCCACTTCATACATCAAAACTGCATGATAATCAACTGCCTGCAAAAGCAAATCCCGCGTATATGTTGCTGACCCTGAAGGTTCTTTTATTGGCTCCCCAGAATCAAACCGCTTGGATATGATCAATGAACTTCCTATGCGAATGCGGTCATCTGCTAACAATCGATATGGGGCTTCCACTTTGCTTTGATTTATATACGTGCCATTGGTACTTTCAAGATCATGCAGGGTAGCAACATCACCTATCTCGTCGTAGGTGATCATAACATGTTCACGTGAAGCCGATGGATCGCTGATGACAATATCACAACCCGTTCCTCGGCCTATTGTTGTATCCCCAGGTTTAACAAAGAATTCGAGTGGCTCTAGTCCGGCAACTCGTAAAATTAGAATCCACATTCATTAGCCCCAATATTTAGAAAGATAAGCTAGCTTCAATGACAGATGATTGCAGCCAAAGGGGAACGGCACTTGTTTCCATTGGTTTCGCAAATAAAAATCCCTGGCCAAAGGAACAGCCAAGCCCTTTGAGATATTCTAGCTGTGAAGTTGTTTCAATGCCTTCTGCAATAACATTGACATTCAGCCGATTTGTTAACGCAACAATGGCATTCAGAATTTCCTTTTGCTGAATGTCACCATGAATCCCCTTAGTAAACGACCGGTCGATTTTCAAAGCCTCCAGTGGAAGATGGGCCAATTGTCCCAAAGACGAATATCCACGCCCAAAATCATCCACCAAAATTTTAATTCCCAGGCCAGCGAGCTCTTTTATCAAATCGACTGATTTATCCATCTGCTGCAATATTGTCTTTTCTGGGATCTCAAGTTTCAAGTTGGATGGATCTAATCTGTACTCGGTCAAAACAGACCTTACGTAATCGACAAAATCAGCACCTGAAATGTGTTCAACGTTGACATTTACGTTGACGCTCATATGGGGGTCCGCGACAGATTCTTGCAGCCACATGCAAAGCTGCTGACAGGCTTTTCGCAATACCCAGCGGTCTATATCCGAGATCAACCCACTATCTTCGGCAGCAGGAATAAATTCACACGGAATAAGAATGCCCCGTTCAGGATGAATCCACCGAACCAAGGCTTCGAATCCAATCAATTTTCGCCGATCAAAAGATACGATGGGCTGATAATGCAATTCAAATTCACTCTGACTGATCGCTCGCTGCAAATCATCGGCATGGTTACTTACGAATACACCGCTTTGAGCTTTCCCAAAATCGATTGCATTACTTATTGCAATCGCAGCGTAATCTGTCAGGGCTACAAGTTTTGATACATCTTCGCCTGAAAAATCCTCATCCCCCGAACGAGAGAATGAGATCACGCCAATGGCATCATCTTTCACGATGAGAGGCAGGTGAATCAAATTCCGACAGGCTGTTTCTTTCTGTCCTATTTCCGAAACAGGTTGGCGTCCCGCTAACACTCGGCTGAATTGGGGAATTGAGATCGGCACCCTCAGATATTGAACGAGTGAATGCATACTCGGTCGCACAGCTCTCAAGTATAAATGTTCCCCCGGATTTTCCAATAAAGCAACCGAACCTTGATCCGCACAAATCATCTCTGTTGCCGAATTGATCACCCGCTTTAGCACTTCATTTAACTAAAGCGAAGCGGTGATATGCAATCCAATCTTCGAAATTTCGGACATCCAACTTAATTGGTGTTTGAGGCGAGTCGTTAGGATGGCTTTTTGATTTCGGAGACGATTCATTTCCAGTGCCCGATCAATAGATTCTGCTAAAACATCCGTGTCAACGGGTTTGATTAGGTAATCTTGCACTCCCAGGCGCAAGGCATCCACTGCAACTTCCTCCGAGCCTTCACCCGTGATAATGATCGATGGCAAAACTATATTCTGGTTTTTCATTTGCGCAAGAATATCTAAACCGGTCATATCAGGAAGCTGCCAGTCTAAAATTACCAGGCTCAACTGCTGGTAGCTCTCCTGGATGAGTTTTAGCGCCCGTGATCCTGTGTAAGCAACTGACCCTTTGTATCCCAAATTGGGTAATACCTTATAGGCCAAAAAATCAGCGATCTGACGATTATCATCAACAACAAGTATTTTATCCAAAATTAACCCTCACTAAAAATACTTAAGAATAAACATCGAGAAACCCCAACATCCACACTTTCTCAATTTAATAGTAGCAATAAATGGAGTTGAAGTTCGTTAGGTTTGGTTGGGAATAATTAGCATAAGTTAGTAGTACTACGGTAACACTGGTTTTACCCTAGCTTGGTATTTTGACCTTATAACTTATGCTACGCAACCTAAAGAGAACCTCCCTGGGAATAGGGGGTGGGGGCTTCGCCCCCGACCCCCTATTCCCAGGGAAACCTCGCTACGTGTGCGTAACATGAGCTTATAATTCAAGAAACTAAAACGAGATTCTTTGAGTACATTTGTTTGACATCCCAATGACAGTTTTCACTACGCAATGCGGACAAAAATAGTGATAATTACCATGTAATATAATGGAGATTAGTCAATAAAATCGCGATTCTTATAAGGAGTTGCTATATGCCCGTTAAAGGTTGGATTGAAGTCGACGATATGCATTGCAAAGGGTGCGCGTTATGCGTCAGCGCCTGCCCTCAAGATGTGATTGCACTCAATATGGATCGTCTGACACCCAAGGGTTATCACCCAGCCCATTTGATCGATGAAGGTTGCACAGGCTGTGCAGTTTGTGCGATCATCTGCCCAGACGCAGCAATTACAGTATTTCGTGAAGTACCTGTCCATTCGAAAAAAGCCCCAGAATCTGCCTAGGAGGTAGCTTACAGTGGCAAAAGAACTACTCAAAGGAAATGAAGCCTTCGCCGAAGCGGCAATACGTGCGGGATGTGAAGGCTTTTACGGATACCCAATTACACCCTCAACGGAATTTCTCGAATACATGGCCAAGCGAATGCCCCAGCTTGGCCGAGCTTTTGTTCAGGCCGAGAGTGAAGTCGCCGCTGTTAATATGGTGTATGGCGCGGCCTGTACTGGCAAACGCACCATGACCGCTTCCTCCAGCCCAGGCATCAGTCTGATGATGGAGGGTATCTCTTATATTGCTGGAACCGAAGTTCCTGCGGTGATTGTCAACGTGATACGCGGTGGACCCGGACTAGGGAATATCGCTCCTTCTCAAGGAGATTACTACCAAATGGTTAAAGGGGGCGGCCATGGGGATTATTTCCCCATTGTGCTGGCACCAGCCAGTGTGCAAGAAACTGTTGACTGCATCATCTTGGCATTTGATCTAGCAGATAAATATCGCAGCATCGTTCATGTTATCGTGGATGGCAATTTAGGCCAGATGATGGAACCCGCAGAACTTCCGCCGATGCGCGAACTTCCAAAAGAACCTCCCGAATGGGCTGTTACGGGTGCCAAGGGACGCGAACCCAATTTCCTCTCTTCGATTTATATTGATCCTGCAGATGAAGAAGTGACCAATATCCGTTTGGTCAAGCGCTGGATGGAGATCGAGAAGAATGAAGTTCGCTACAACGAATTGATGATGGAAGATGCAGAATTTGCGGTGATAGGCTTTGGAACTGCAGGCCGAGTGGCATCATCTGCTGTCCGCGCAGCGCGCGAAGAAGGCATCAAGGTTGGCTTATTCCGCCCGATCTCTCTGGCCCCCTTCCCTAAGAAAGAGGTTGAAGAGATCTCTAAACGCGTCCAGCGCATTCTCGTGGTTGAAATGAACTCTGGCATGATGCTCGATGATATTGTCCCACTTGTCGAAGGCCGTGTACCCGTAGAATTCTATGGTCGCATGGGTGGCATGACCCCATTCCCTGATGAGATTTTGGATGAAATTCGCCGGGTGTCTGAGAATAAGGCACCAGTGAATGGCAACGCCCGGGCTGAGTGGATAGCTCGTCTGGAAAAGATTGTTGAGGAAGGTAAATAATGACAGCACCAGCTAAACCCGAAGTCAAAGTTGTTTTTCAGCGGCCAGAATCATTTACGGACCTGACAACCCACTATTGCCCTGGCTGCACCCACGGTGTTGCACATCGCCTAATTGCTGAGGTCATCGATGAGATGGGATTGCGCGAAAAAACCATTGGGGTTGCACCTGTAGGTTGTTCCGTATTTGCCTATAAATATTTCAATATGGATTTCGTCGAGGCTCCTCATGGGAGAGCTCCAGCCATGGCCACAGGGATCAAACGCGTTCTTCCCCAAAACACGGTCTTCACTTATCAAGGGGACGGCGATCTGGCATCCATCGGTATGGCAGAAATAATGCATGCCGCAGCACGTGGAGAAAATATCACCGTGATCTTTATTAACAATGCCATCTATGGAATGACCGGTGGACAAATGGCTCCGACAACCTTGCCAGGCATGACCACAACTTCATCCCCCTTCGGACGTGATGTAGAGCTGACCGGCTTCCCCATCCGTATGTCTGAGATGTTAGCCACAATGGACGGAACCGGCTACATTGTTCGCCGCAGCTTACACGATGTCAAGAATATTCGCAAGGCCAAGAAAGCTTTGTTCATGGCTTTTGAAACTCAGGAACGCGGATTGGGATTCTCGATGGTAGAACTGCTTTCATCGTGTCCGACCAACTGGAAAATCGACCCCAGCAAGTCGTTGGAATTCATCGCCGAACGCATGGTCCCAGTTTTCCCATTGGATGATTTTAAGGTCAACCCCGAGCTGACTAAGAAACGAGCATAAGGAGATTTCACTGTGAAAGAAACCAGTATCATCATCTCAGGTTTTGGCGGCCAGGGAACCCTTTTCTCCGGACAGGTTCTGGCATATGCAGCTCTAGACAATAATTTCAATGTTACCTGGATTCCGTCCTATGGCCCAGAAATGCGCGGCGGTACAGCCAGTTGCACTGTAATCATTTCCAAAGAAGAGATTGGTTCTCCCTTGGTGCGAAATCCCGATATCTCTGTTGTGCTCAATCTGCCATCCCTCGATAAATATGAGCATCTCACCAAGTCAGGCGGATGCTTAGTGGCAAATTCATCCCTGATCAACCGCGGCCTCAATCGAGATGATCTCAAAAATGTTTACATCCCAGCGAATGAAATCGCCGAGGAGATTGGGCTCTCCCGCATGGCAAATATGGTCATGATCGGCGGCATGCTATGCCTGGCACCAGTTCTTTCACTGGAAGTGGTCAAACAAGCCTTGTCCGAGCATATTCCAGAGCGACATCGCCGAACACTGCCAATGAACTTTGATGCCATGCAACGCGGTTACGAGTTTGCTGAGCAAGCTTTAGCCGAAGTAGCAGCCTAATTCAAAGATCACACAAACATATAAGTGCGATGCCTCAAAAGCATCGCTCTTTTTTCATCAGGTCTTTCCTTATAAAATACTTTTCGTCCTAATTCCAGCTTCATTCGGTAGCCATATAGAATTCAGGCTCTTTGGGAATATGAAAGGTCCCCCCCATATCTGGGGGTTTGGTACAATCT
>JACKQG010001263.1_pt1 | contig 35492 bp, 42 predicted proteins | sample 8237621 | NCBI WGS metagenome assembly JACKQG01 (sample SAMN15677084, study PRJNA649215) | marine metagenome | biome: marine; feature: Black Sea; material: saline water; isolation source: suspended particulate matter (SPM) from the Black Sea western gyre | collected 2013-06-09/2013-06-10 | depth...
GACAAGCATGTGATTTGCCATACCAATGTTCCCAAACATTAACATCACTCAACCTAAAGTCAGCTGAAATATCTATGATTCTAATATTATTTTTTATGAGATCATTAGCCATATTCATGGCAACACCATTTGGTGTTGCAAAAAAAACAACATCGCATGTTGATAAATTTTCTAAGGTTGGTGTTTTAAAAACACCAGGCATGTCAATCTTAAAGACATCTTTTATATTTTTGCCTTCATGAGACCTTGATGTAAGTGATTGTATTTTTACTTCAGGATGCTTCAAGAGGATTTTAGTTAACTCCTCGCCGGTATAACCGGATGCACCCACTATTCCAACTGATATCATATTAATTTTTCTGACAAAGGTTTATATGGCGCCATAATTTACTTAGCCTCATTATACATTTAAAGGTAGAATATTAAACATGTTATGGTATAAATCTTTACATATTATATTTATGGTAACCTGGTTTGCTGGTTTGTTCTATTTACCCAGGCTATTTGTTTATCATGTAATGTCAGATGACGAGACTTCTCTAAAGCGTTTTGAAACAATGGAAAGAAAATTGTTTTGGGGTATTATGACACCCGGCGGAATTCTGACAATAATATTTGGAGTTTTATTAATTCAATTTCATGGTTTGCCTGACTGGTTAAAATTGAAAATATTTTTGGTACTACTTTTAGTTGTCTATCATGTGTGGTGTGGATCAATAATGTATTCTTTCAAGAGGAGGCAAAATTCTCATAGCCATGTTTGGTTTCGTATATTTAATGAGGTACCGGTCTTACTTTTATTTATAATTATATATTTAGTCATTTTTAAACCCTTCTAAAGGAACAGAGAATTCATCCAATATGCTTTCATAAACGGCTTTCTTAAATTTTATAACATTATTTATTGCGGTATTTTTGTCCGCCCATTTCCAAGCATCAAATTCAGGTTGCCCTGTAGCTTCGAGATTAATATCTTGATCACATCCGGTTAATTCCAACAAAAACCATTTCTGCATTGCTCCATCATATTTCTTATTAGATCTTTGAAAGACATGGGGTATGTGATAAACCAACCATTTACTACTGACTGTAATTATCTGAACTACATTTTCAGTTAAACCTGTTTCTTCATGAAGTTCGCGGTAAAGAGCCTCTTTTGGTGTTTCACCATCATCAATACCTCCTTGAGGGAATTGCCATGCTTCAGCGCCAATTCGTTTCCCTAAAAAAAATTGGCCACTAGAATTGACAATAATAATGCCCACGCCCTTTCTATAATTTTTCTTATCCATGGTTTAGTTATTATTATATAATATTAAGGCTAATATATCTCACGCTATTCAAAAAGATATCATTGGTAATTTCTATAATATTTGAGTACACCAATAACATATAAAAATGTTAGTATACTAGAAATTTACTTTTTTATAATTACATGCCTAAATTAATAATTTTTGATCTTGATAATACGCTCATTGAAGGTGACAGTGATCGTAACTGGGGACAATTTTTAGTTGAAGAAAAGCTTGTTAGTGAAGATTATTTATTAGAAAGTGAGAAATTTTATAGTAGCTATTATGATGGCAATTTAGATATTGATAGTTTTTTAAGTTTTTGTTTAGAACCGTTGAAAAATAATCAAATGGATAAACTAATTGATATAAGAAAGAAGTTTATTGATACGAAAATTAAACCAATAATTCGTGATAAAGCTATGAGAGTTGTTCTGGGTGAAATAAAAAAAAATAATAAAGTTATTATTGCAACTGCTACTAATAGTTTCGTAACAGAACCTATTGCGGAACTATTTTCTGTAAAAGAATTAATTGCAACAGAGTTTGAGATTATTGACAATAAGTTCACCGGCAAGGTAAAAGGTTTGCCATGTTTCAGAGAAGGCAAACTCGGTAAGGTTAATGAATGGTTAGAATCACAGAGTTATGATTTATGTGATGCTACATTTTATACAGATTCATTTAATGATCTCCCTCTGCTTGAGAAAGTTGGCAAAGCAATTGTTGTGGATGGAGATGATAAGCTTACTCTATTAGCTAAAAAAAATGGTTGGGAATGTGTTTCGTTTAGATAGTATAAAATTAAGTATGAAGTTTTTTTATATTTTATTATTTATTATATTATATTTAAGTGTGGGCACAGCATATTCAGATAATATGATTATAGATAATATAAAAAATTCGGAAAATTCTTCAGCAGAAAAAAAGTATTGTGAAAACTCTTCAACAAAGTGGTGCTTTGTTACAGATAAAGTGATGGGAGGTGTTTCAGAAGGCACTTTAGCAATCAAGAATGATGAAGGTATTTCTTATTATAAAATGCAAGGTAATGTATCAACAGAAAATAATGGTGGGTTTATACAATTTAGAACCAAAATAATGAATCATCCAAAAGATAAATTATTCAAAGCGGTTAAAATTAAAGTTCGAGGTAACAATGAACAGTATGCAGTTCATCTAAGAACGAAATATCTATTTTTTCCTTGGCAATATTATGAATCAATATTCATGGCAGACAATAAGTGGCAAACTATAGAGCTTCCTTTAAAAAACTTTAAAAAATCTAACTTCTATCAACCGAGTGAAATATCGTCTATAGATATTAATACTATTGGAATAGTTGCCATAGGTAGAGATTTTCAAGCAGACGTAGACCTGTCATTTATTGAATTAACTGAATAATTCAAAAATATTAGATATATACCCATGATAATATAAATATCCAGTCGCAAATATCGGAATCTGTAAACCAAAATTAGTCATAATAGCTTTGTCACTAATAAAATATCCATAGGCTAGCCATCCTACAGCTCCAATAGAATGCATAAAAATATAATATGGATATATTTTAAATTGTGCCATTAAAATTCCTGTTAAAATAAAAACGGTGCTTATCCATTTAAGAATATTTAGATTCATATTATCTCCCTGTTATTGTTTATTTTTAAATTTAAGTATTTTACTGAAAAAATAACTATGTAATTTTGATTTTGTTATATCAAATTCTCCAACTTTATTTATTATTTCACCATTAAAACCGAGTTTAAAAAAATCTACTCCAGTTGAAGAACCATCTGGAGAAAGACCGCCGAAATCTAATTTTTTTATATCCAACTCTCTAAGTTTATTAATAAGATGGAATATCATGCCATAAGATGCAGATAATTCTCTTCCGCGTTCAGTTGATGCTGCATAATGATAAAAAGCTTTTTTGTTAATAATACTAATTAAACATACTGCGATTGGCTTGCTGTTTTCTATACCTACAAAACTAAAAACTCTTGGCTGACCATTTTTTGTAAAACCAAGAAGTTTTGCAAAGTTTTTGATATCAATAATAGGCAGCTTTAAGTTTTTACTTTTTTTCATATCTTCATATACTGTCAAAAAAGTTTCTTCTGCTTTAGATTCTGAATGAACTTGCCAGCTAATTTCATTTTTTTGTGATTGTTTAATATAGTAACGGTGCTTTTTTTTAACTTGTTCTAAAAAATTTTCCTCTGAAACTATTTCGAGGATTGTTGTTTTCGGACTTGTAAGCGAATAATTTGGTTTAATTAATGAATCAAAAAGTTCTTTATTATTATTGGTATTTAACATATTGGGTTTGCATCTTAGATTTGAAACTTGCTGATCAAATATTACATCTTCCAATTTTTCAATAGCACCTTGTCCTTCTTTAATATTATCTGTTTGTATTAATGGTCCCCCAGGACACCATGCTATTTTAATACCCATAACTTTTCTAATTAAAACTTGTGCAATTAATATCGGTGTAAGTGTTTCATTATCATTAACGGTAATTCTTAAAACTTCCCAACCATCAAGTTCTTTGAGTTCACCCCATTCATAGGATTGAAAAATATTTTCATCGTTAAATTGACTGAGACAGTTATTCCAGTCTTCCTTAGAATGAATATCCTTTTGAAGGGTTTGATTAATAATATGCTCTATCACGATTAAGTTTTTGGAAGAGTGACGCCCTTTTGTCCTTGATACTTGCCTTCTCGGTCTTTATAAGAAGTTTCGCAAACTTCATCAGATTCTAAAAAGATAAATTGAGCGACTCCCTCATTTGCATAAATCTTAGCAGGTAAAGAAGTTGTGTTTGAGAACTCCAATGTAACATGTCCTTCCCATTCAGGTTCAAGCGGAGTTACATTTACAATAATTCCACATCTCGCATAAGTTGACTTTCCTAAACATAAAGTGAGCACTTGTCTTGGTATTCTAAAATATTCAACCGTTCTAGCTAAGACAAAAGAGTTTGGAGGAATGGTGCAAACATCAGATTTAATATCTATAAAACTCTTATCATCAAAATTTTTAGGATCAACAAGAGTTGAATTAATATTAGTAAAGATTTTAAACTCATCAGCACAACGAACGTCATAACCATAACTTGAAGTTCCGTAGGAAATAATATTTCCGCTACCGTTTGACTTGACTTGTTTTTCTTGGAATGGCTCAATCATCTTATGTTTGAGCGCCATTTCTTTAATCCACTTATCTGATTTGATTGCCATATGATTATTATATTACAGTTTTAGATCTTAGTCGTTCTGAATAACAATCTTTGGAAAAGCGCTCGAATAATCTTTTTTACGCATTGATAACGTTGCTGCCATCTTGCGTGCAATTTCTCTGAAAACCATTGAAACTGGAGATTCTGGATTTTCAGAAACCGTTGGTGTTCCCTTATCCATTTCTTCTCTAATTGATTTTTGTAGTGGTAATTCACCTAATAATTTAACATCATTTTCCGTAGCTAATTGTTCACCGCCGCCTTCACCAAAGATACTTTCTGTAGTTCCACATTTAGGACAGATAAACGTACTCATGTTTTCAATAACACCTAATACTGGTACTTCAACTTTCTCAAACATTTTGAGACCTTTGCGCGCATCAATTAAAGATATATCTTGAGGTGTAGTAACAATAACAGCGCCACTTAATGGGATTTTTTGACATAAAGTTAATTGAACATCGCCTGTACCGGGTGGTAAGTCTATGATTAAAAAATCTACATCTTTCCAATTAGTGTCAGATAAAAGCTGTTCTAAAGCCTGGGTTACCATTGGGCCTCTCCAAATCATAGGAGTTTCTTCTTCAACTAGCAAACCTATAGACATTGCTTGGAGCCCGTGTCCTATTTTTGGATCAAGTGTTTTTCCATCTTCTGAATCTGGTCTGCCACTTAGCCCTAACATTCTTGGAATACTTGGTCCGTAAATATCAGCATCTAGAATTGCAGCAGTCGCACCCTCAGCTTGCAATGCAAGCGCTAAGTTTACAGCAGTCGTTGATTTTCCAACACCACCTTTACCTGACGCTACAGCAATAATATTCTTAATCCCTTTAATTCTCTCAATACTTTGTTGGACAGTATGCGGGATAATCTCATAACTCAAATCAAGAGTTACTTTCGCCTTCGGGTAAGCTTCTACAATTTTTGCATGTAAATTCTCATGAAAGGCTTGCATAATACCTTCAGCAGGCCAACCCAAGACAACTTTGACCGATACATTGTCACCTTCAACGCTTATATCTTTAACAGTATTCCCGCTAACAAGGTCGGTTCCCATATAGGGGCATTGATATTCCTTTAAAACTGCTTCGATGTTTTCTTTTTGCATTCGTTCACTTTCTCCATTTATACTATAAAATATGAATTATATTTTTAGATTGATATATTATAGCGCTTAATTATAAATTTTATAGAAGAAAATTAACAAGTCCAAATTATGAGAAAAATTATTGCAACCAGTGCCCTCCCTTATGCTAATGGTCCTATACATCTTGGTCATTTAGTTGAATATTTACAAACCGATATTTGGGTTAGAAGTCAGAAAATGGCAGGTAACGAATGCTTATATATTTGTGCAGATGATGCGCATGGAACGCCTATAATGCTCAAAGCTCAAGAACTGAAAATTACCCCAGAAAAATTAATAGATAAGATATATAAGCAGCATATAAAAGATTTCTCAGATTTTCATATTGAATTTGATAATTATCATTCAACACACTCTGATGAAAATAAAAAGTTTTCAGAATATATTTTCAATCAACTTAAAGAAAGAGGTGATATTGTTTCTAAAACCATCAATCAATTCTATGATGAAAAAGCTCAAATGTTTCTCCCTGATCGTTACATAAAAGGTGAATGTCCAAAATGTCATGCCAAAGATCAATACGGGGATTCGTGTGAAGAATGTGGGTCAACATATCTCTCAACAGATATTATAAACCCAATCTCAACTGTTAGTGATACTAAGCCTGTGACAAAAGAGACGGATCATTTCTTTTTTAAACTTAGTTCATATGAAACATTTTTAAAAAAATGGGTTTCTAATGACGCTACACAAACAGAAATTAAAAATAAATTGAATGAATGGTTGTCTGATGGGTTGGTTGATTGGGATATAACTAGAGATGCACCATACTTTGGTTTCAATATTCCCAACACTAAAGATAAATTTTTTTATGTTTGGCTTGATGCACCCATTGGTTATATTGCATCTCATAAAAATTATTGTGAAAAGAATAATAAGAGCTTTGATGAATACTGGAAGAGTGATTCAAACTGTGAGCTATACCATTTTATAGGAAAAGATATTGCATATTTCCATGCATTGTTTTGGCCTGCAATGCTTGAAGGCTCTGGTTTTAGAAAACCAAACGCAGTTTACTGCCATGGATTTCTTACAATTAATGGCGAAAAAATGTCAAAATCAAGGGGCACATTTTTCAATGCTCGAACCTATTTAAATCATCTAAATCCAGAATACCTCAGATATTATTTCGCAAGCAGATTGGCAGATAAAATTGAAGATATAGATTTAAGCTTTGATGATTTTCAATCAAGGGTTAATTCAGATTTAGTTGGCAAGATTATAAATATAGGAAGCCGATGTTCTAAATTTATAAATAAAGATTTTTCAAATGAGTTATCAGCAACATTCAATAATGAAAAAATAATTAATGATTGTCTTTCTCATTTAGATGAAATTATAAATAATTATGAAGGAAGAAATTTTTCAACAAATATAAGGCTTATTTCTTCGATGGCGGATGATATAAATAAATATTTAGATGAAGAAAAACCCTGGGTTAAAATTAAAGATAAAAAGAATCATGAGATGGTTCAAAAAATTTGTACTGATGGAATGAATTTATTTAGAATTTTAATTGGTTATTTAAAACCGGTACTACCTAAGATATCAGAGAAAGTAGAAAATATAATGCAATGTGAGCCTATTAATTGGGAAAATATTAAAGATTTAGTATTATCTAAAAAAATTCAGGAGTTTAAACCTATCATAACGCGTATTGATAAAGACTCTTTAGAAGGAATGATAAATGAGAGCGGAGAAAACAATAAATGACAGATGAAAAAATTACTATTGAAGATTTCATGAAGGTGGATCTAAGGGTTGGTAAAATAATTGAAGCTGAAGAAGTTGAAGATTCACGTAAAATGTTAAAACTTATAGTTGATATTGGGGAAGAAAAAAGAACAATATATGCAGGTGTAAAAAAATCTTACTCTCCAGAAGATTTATTAAATAAATTAGTTATTGTGATAATAAATCTAAAACCCAGGGAAATGAAATTTGGTACATCAGATGGAATGATGCTTGCAACACAAAATAATGATGAAATTATTATTTTGCAACCTGAGAAAGATGTTATGCCTGGTTCAAAAGTTTCATAATGAAAGATAAAACCATATTAGCTGAAAAAATTATGGAAGCACTTCCACAGCTTCAGTGCAAGAAGTGTACCTATGATGATTGTAAATCTTATGTGAATGCAATCATCAATGATAAAGAAGAGCTCAATAAATGCGAACCTGGTTCAATCCATACAGAAATTCAAATAAAAAATATAATAAATAGTAATGATCAAATAGAAATTCATGAAATTAAATCATATGAAATTGCAACAATAGACTTAGATGAATGCATAGGCTGTACAATATGTATTAAGGTTTGTCCTGTTGATGCCATTATAGGTGCCAAACAACAAAAACATTTTATTATTAATGATCTCTGTAATGGTTGTGAACTATGTATAAAGCAATGTCCGGTCGATTGCATGGAAATGATTCCAAATGTTGAAAATAAATCATGGTCATGGCCAGGAATACAATCTCAATTATCAAATACTAATTACTATGAAAAAGTTAAGCGTCTCGATAAAATTAAGAATGCGAAAAAATTAGCAAGAGAACAATCTTATGAAAAACGTAAAATTGAAATGTATTTAAAAGATGCCATCAATCGTGAAAGTTTAAAGAAAAATAAAACAAAAGAATATGAATAAAATAAAGATTGGAAAAATCTTTAAAATACTAAAAAATGATAACCCTGAACCTGTTACCGAACTTAAATATAAAAGCACATTTCAATTATTAATTGCCGTTATACTTTCTGCGCAAGCTACTGATAAAAGTGTAAATGCTGCAACATCAAAATTATTTAAAGTTGCTGGTACTCCAAAAAAGCTTTCTAATATTGGTGAAGAAAAGTTAAAAACTTATATAAAAACTATTGGCTTATATAATGCTAAAGCAAAAAATGTAATAAAAATATCTAAAATGATACTTGAGAAATATAATAATAAAGTTCCAAGTAATAGAGATATTCTCCAAGAACTGCCAGGCGTTGGAAGGAAAACTGCAAATGTTGTACTCAATAATGCATTTGGTCAACCAACCATAGGAGTAGACACTCATGTCTTCAGAGTTTCTAATAGACTGGGGATTGCTCCTGGGAATAATGTTCTGCAGGTAGAAAAAAAACTTGAGAAAAATATTCCCGAAGAATACAAATTACATGCTCACCATTGGCTCATTATACTGGGAAGATATACATGCATTGCAAGGAAACCTCAATGCTTCAAGTGCAAAGTAATAAAATTATGTGATTTTAAAAAGAAAATCTTGGAGGATAAATAAAAAATTAATCTGCTTTTTTAATTAACTGCCATAATTTTTCCATTTCTTCAGGATTAGCAAAACTCTTTCCGTCTTTTTCTAATAATGATTTAACCTTCTCAAATCTTTTTTTAAATTTAAGGTTTGCCGACATTAATACTTGGTTAGGGTCTATTTTCAAATGCCTTGTTAAACATAAAAAGGTAAAAAAAAGATCGCCAAGCTCCTCTTTGATGGATTCCTGGTCTTTGCCAATAATTGCCTGTTCCACCTCTTTCGTTTCCTCTTTAAGCTTACTTATAATCCCATCAATCTCTAGCCAATCAAGTCCAATTTTCTTAGCTTGGATTTGCAAATCAATTGATTCTTCAAAGATATTCTTTTCATTCATTACAATTATTTCGGCATAAGTTTTAACTAAGTATATCTTTTTTATGAAAAATAACTAAATAATCATGTAATATTATCAAATGAATGAAAAAAGGTTGGCGCTTCTTACAGAATGGGCAAAAAAATTATATTCCTCTAGTATCGAGATTGAGAAAGCTTCTTCTGATGCAAGCTTTAGGTCTTATTATAGAATACGCTCGAATAATGATACTAAAATTATTATGGACGCTCCTCCCCAGAAAGAACCATTGGCATCTTTTCTAGATATAACAAAAAGATTATCAAAAGCAAAAATAAATGTTCCAGAAATTTTTGAATTGGATGAAGATTTAGGTTTTATCTTAATGTCTGATTTAGGCAAAACAAAATATCTGGATAAACTGAATGATGAAACAGTGTATTGTCTTTATACCGATGCTATGGATGCTATTTATAAAATGCAAACTGAAGTAGATGTGTCAAATTTAAAAAATTTTGATTCTAAAGAATTGATGACTGAAATGGATTTGTTTAAAGATTGGTTTTTGGGAAAACATTTAAATCATAATTTTAATGGTGAGGGGTTAGATAATATTCAAGAATGTTTTAATTCTATAATTAAAATTATACTAGAAATTCCAACTACATTCGTTCACAGAGATTTTCACTCAAGAAACTTAATGGTTACAGATTCTAATAACCCAGGTGTATTGGATTATCAAGATGCTTTAATTGGGCCAATCACTTATGATGCAGTATCTTTACTCAAAGATTGTTATATAAACTGGGATAAGAAACTTATTAATGAAATGCTTTCTACCTATTATAAAAAAATAAAAGCTGATTATAATAATATTGAGTTTGATGAGTTCAGCTTTTGGTTTGATGTTGTAGGATTACAAAGACATTTTAAGGCTATTGGTATTTTTTCAAGGTTAAATTATAGAGATAATAAAATTACATTCATGGAAGATATACCAAGAACTTATAAATATGTTGATGAAGTAGTAAATAGATATACTGAGCTAACAAGTGTTAAAGAAATGCTCAATGATATGGGTATTAAAAAAAAGTATGACTAAACAAGCAATGATATTAGCGTCTGGGAGAGGAGAAAGAATGATGCCTCTAACAAGAGACATGCCAAAAGCTATGTTAAAAATTGGTAATGTCACTTTAATAGAAGACAAAATAATTAGATTATCTGAGTCAGGCATTACAGATATAATTATCAATGTTGGATATTTAGGCGATTATATAATTGATCATGTTGGCGATGGATCTAAATATGGAATCAATATTACAATTAGCAATGAAGGAGACATGCCGATTGGTACAGCAAATGGAATACGAAAAGTCATTGATAGTTTTGATAACCAGCCTTTTATAGTTGTGAATGCTGACATATGGACAAATTATTTATTTATCGATTTAAAAGATGCACTATCCAGCAATGCTCTTGCACATTTAGTGTTAACAAATAATCCAGAATATCATAATGGGGACTTTAGTTTAGATGAAGATAAAATTATTAAAGGAAACGATTTTACATTTACCGGCATTGGCATTTACAGACCAGAGCTTTTTAAAAATTATACTGGTAAAGAGCTTGGAGAGATTTTAAAAACTGCAGATAATATTACGGGTGAAATATATAAAGGTCTTTGGCATGATATAGGTACACCTGAGCGACTCAATTCAATGAGAAAGAATTTATCTTTATAATAATGGACTGTTAGCTCAGCTTGGTAGAGCAGTCGCCTCTTAAGCGATAGGTCCTGGGTTCGAGCCCCAGACAGTCCATTTTCGTCTGATTCTGAAAAATTGTTAATATATAGCTTTTTCAATAACAATGAATTTAATCATATATCTTCGCTCATTATCATCTTGCCCTATCATTAGAATCTCTTCACCTTCTTTGATATCTCTACGAGGACCTATCAGTATTAAATGAGCACCGCCTGGCTTGAGTTCGAGAGTACTCTTTTCTGGAATCACTAAATTACTCATTTTTCTCATTTTTGCTACACCACCACTATGTTCAACATTGTGAATTTCAATAGAATCCCACACAGGAGATGTAAACTGATGAAATATTATTTTTTTGTTAGATACATTATTAAATTTTAGATATCCAGCATTCATCATTCCTGATGACGCCATTGGTATATATGCCCCTACTATCTCTAATTCACCATAAGTATCTCTTCTCTCATCGATACCAGCCATAAATGCATAAGTATTATTCGTAAATAAAATCAACACTAATGTTAGTTTCTTAATCATTATTAAATTATACCATAGCCATTCTTAAGCAATTGTTTTGTACAGCAATTTTGGTCAGACAGACAAACAATATTGCCCTAAAAGCTTGAGCTTTTTATACTGTTGTGGGTATTATAAATAAAGTTGAGTTAAAAAATCATGCCTATCCTATACATAATTTGGTTAATTGCAGGTTTAGTGGGTCTTTCACTATGTTTTGATATAGTTTATATAGTTCTCGGGCCAGTATGGGCATTTTTAAGTTTGTTAATATTTCCTGTTTTGCTTGGAATTGCTCCGTGGTATGCACTCTTTGCATGGGGTGATTGGCTCCCACTTTTAGTTGTTTATGGTGGCGGCTTAGGTCCTGGAATTCTTATGGGTTTATTTTCTAAGGAATCATACTAAACTCTTACACGCTAATCATTAGGATGATGATAAAATATCAAATGATTTTATTTCGTAATTATCAGTATAATCTTCTACAGATATATTATTAACTTTTGATGTTGGGGGTCCCATATGACATTGTTTAATTAAATCAAGCACAGTTTCATCATTTCCAACAAGCAAAGCTTCCACCTGTCCACCACTCGTATTTCTAACCCAGCCAAATATACCTTTTCTAATTGCAAAAGCTTGAAGCCAGTACCTAAAACCCACGCCTTGAACTTCACCAAAGATTTTTATATGTTTTTTTATAATTTATCCGAGAATTATATTAGTAAACCAGCAAAATGCCCCAAAGGATAAAAGTATAGCCGGCAACCCTTCTAAATAAGAGAGGGTTTTTATATGATAGTTTTTCAACTAAGACAAAAATAGTTAATACCATAACCCACATAATATTCATTACCCCAAGCGCAAATAATGTTAACATCAAAGCCCAGCAGCAACCTATGCAATAAAAACCATGTTTATATCCAACTAAAAAAGTTCCCAAATTACCATCTCTCCAGTTATTCATTAAAAAAGTCAAAGGAGACTGACAAACCGTTAAACATGCATCTTTGAATGGAGTAAATTGATAAATGCCCGCAATAATAAGCATTACAGACCCTAAATAAGCATGAGTTGGTTCCATCATTGGATTTAAAAGCCCGCTTTTATGCATTGCATATTCCGGCAGAGTTATAACTAAACTAAAAAGAACCCAGCTCATTAAATATCCAGCCAATAGAAGCAATGTTGACGATGTATCTTTCCCTTTACTTTTATTTCTAGCATTTAATGTAGTAAACAACATTAACATTGGAAGTATTGATGGGGTCATCATTGCGATCATCATCACAGACCACATTAAAAAAAGTAGAACAAAATCACTTAAAACCCAAGAGCCACTAGAGGGCGGCATCCACATTAAAATTGTATCTAAAAAACTCATTGGTTTTTCCATGCCCATGTCCATAGGTTTTTTATCCATGTCCATGTCCATGTCCATATCCATATTCATAGCAGCAGGATTATCAACAAATGGCAAAGTATTCATATGCCACCCCATTCCTAAAATATAAAACCAAGAGACGAGCAAAACTACAAAAACTCCAACATACACTGTCATGCGATCTCTTAAGGGAGCTTTTTCAAGTATTTGATTGTCAGAATTATCTTTCATTAGCTATAAAAAAAATGGCTCATAAAAAAATTATGAGCCATATAAGTTATCTAAGCGCTATCCTTTTTCGATAGCTGTTTGCTTAGCGCCACCATCCATATAAACAAATGGTGAACTTAGTCCATTACCACCTTCAAATGAGTGGCTAACTCCATGATCATTGTAAGTAGCTTTTTCAGCTTTACTAACAGTGACTGCGAAAGGAGGTGCAACAGCTAAAGGCATGTCATGAAGCATAACTGGTCTTCCAGAAGCCCCTTGTAGCTGTGTCATTTTATTTTCCAAAACACCATGGATAACTAGATGTCTGTCAGGACCATTTTGTGTCATTTGGATACTAGCTGATCTAGTAGGCAAGTATTCACGTGGTCCACCTTCTTCTCCTTTACCTAGGCTTGCAATTACTCCAAGATGACCACCATGTATACCATGATAAGCTTCTTTTAGAGCATTGTGTTGTGAGCTGCTTGCATTATTATCAATGTAAACAGCCATTTGAAAATTACCTTTTAGAAGGTTTTCGGGTGCATTAAGCCACATCGCAACTTTTAAGCCACTGACGTCAACTCCACCTACATGACCTTGCTCTATATCCCATCCTAAAATCGCTTTACAATGACCCCTTGTAGGATCCATTAAAAGCAAACATGGGCAAATTGTATCGCAGGTACAACTTTCAAAATAAGTTCCGCGAAGATACATTGTGTGGTCAGCTAATGCTGCCTCTGCATCTTTTGGTTTAAATAATGAACTTACTACTGGTGTTGCGGCTGCAACTGTAGCTAGTCCCTTCATAAACTCTCTTCTAGAATCAGAAACTTTTGAAAGAAATCCCTTCTTATTGTCTATTTTTGACATTATGTTTATTCCCCTAATATTAGTGTTTGATAATATAGTTTTAATAAAAAACTACCATCTATAAAATACTATTACACTTTTATAAGTCTTACAAAGAAAAAAAACTTAAATATTTATGAAATAATCTCAAAGACATAGTATTATAAACAGATATTATAAATTGCCGATACGGGGGGCGAATGAGAAATTACAAAATAATATCAGTGCTGATGTTGTCTGCAGTTCTTACAGGATGCGGTGGTGGAGTAGGAACACCTCCAAGCGAATATACAGCTAAAATCTATCCAATTGAAAATGATTTCGATCGTTTTGAAGAACATGGACCTTTCAGTTCACGCGATGAATGTACTGCAAAAGCTGCAGAAATGGGTGCTGCGGCATATTCATGTGAACCAGTTCCACCAAAAGCAGCAAACTAAGACACAACTAATAATTTTCAGCCGCTCATTTTATTAAGCGGCTGATTTTTTTTCTAATAATTATTAATAAAATCTTGAACCAATTTATATGTCTTAAGTGTCATATCACCCACTGAACCATCATTAATCTGATTGTCATCAATATTAACTATAGGAACAACTTCATTCGTTGAGCTTGAACACCATACTTCGTCAGCATTTTTGACATCATCGACAGATATATCACATTCTTTGATCTGGAAATTCTTATCTTGCAATAAACCAATTATTAGACCTCTTGTTACCCCAGGCAATAATTCATTGCTTAGTTTAGGTGTTTGGATAATCTTATTCTTTACAATGAATACGTTGCTTGCTGAGCCTTCCGTTAGTTTATTGTTTTTCATTAATATTGTTTCAAACATGCCTTGTTCTGCAGCAAGATTCTTTAACAAAACATTTCCGAGCAAAGAAATGCTCTTAATATTAGATTTAGCCCATCTATAATCATTTTGAATACATGCCTTAAAGCCCCTGGCAATTTGTTCCATTGTAAAGGAAGGGTATTGCTCGCCCATTATAAGAACAGTAGGTTTAATTTCAGACGGATATATATGTTGCCGTTGATTCTGTATGCCTCTGGTGATGTGAATATAAATAAAAATATTCTTATAATTATTCGTTTGGATTAAATGCTCGATAGTTCCCTTGATATTTACTATTTCAGTTAAATCACTTTTCATGTTAATTAATTTTAGACTATTTTTTAATCTAGAAAGATGTTTGTCAATTAAAAATATTTTGCCATTATATATCGGTATGAGCTCATATACTCCATCTCCAAATAAGAAACCTCTATCCATAACAGATATTTGAGCATTTGATTTTGAGATAAAATCTCCATTTAAAAATATTATATCATCCATGATATCTAAAAATTTTGTAGAATAGAGTCGACAGTTCTTCTATACAAGCTTCCTTCAGCTATATTTTCCATTGCATATACTTTAACTGTTGTTAAAGTTTTTTTGTTTAACTGAATCGCAATATACCCAACAGCTTGATCTTTAATAATTGGAGCATTCAAATTGTTGTCCATTATAAATTTCTTCTTTATATTTTTTAATTGTCTCCTAGGCATCGCAACATGAACGTCTTCTTTAGTTCCTACTTGAACTGTTTGCTTATCACCGTTGTAAACTCTTGCGTCATGTAATACCGTCTTTGCATTAAATATTTTATGACTTTCATAAAACCTAAAGCCATACTCCAGCAGAGCTTTAGAAGCATTTGTTCGTTGTTCAGGAGATTTTGCTCCTAATACCACAGATATTAATCGTCTTTTTCCTCTCAATGCTGAACTGACAAGGCAATAGCCCGCTTTCTTTGTATAACCTGTTTTTATTCCATCAACGGTATCATCAAGATATAGTAATTTATTTCTAGAATATTGTTTAATTTCATTAAATACATACTCTTTTTTTGCATAGAGTTTATATCGTTTGGGAAATTCCTTTATTAGTGATCTCGAGAGAATAGCTATGTCAGATGCACTTGTATATAAGTTTTCATTTGGCAAGCCTGTTGAGTTTGCATAGCTTGTATTTTTTAGACCTAAGTTATCAGCAATTTGATTCATGTAAATTGAGAATGTTTCTTCGTCACCCGATATATGTTCTGCCATAGCGACACTAGCATCATTACCCGAGGTTGTTATGATACCTCTAAGCAAATCTTCTACCTTAACTTTTTTGCCAACCTCTATAAACATTTTAGAGCCACCAGTCTTCCATGCTTTTTTGCTAATTAAAACTTCTTCGCTAAGACTTAATGATTTATTTGCAAGCTCAGTAAAAGCAATATATGAAGTCATAATTTTTGTTATGCTTGCCGGTGGTAAAATCATATCGGGGTTCTTTGAAGCTATTATCATCCCGCTGGCAAAATCCATTAGCACATAAGAACTGACTTTTGCATCAGGGGCTTTTGGTATTGGAGCAGATTCTAACGAAGAGCTAGAACTCAAAAATAAAATCGCAAAGGTTAATGTTACAAATATTTTTTTATACACTGTATTCATAAATTTCAGTAATTATATCATATATTTGACATATCTAGCTTAGATTTAGCATTCTTAATTTCTTGACTCAAGAAATATACTGCTAGCGCATATAATCTACTTCTATTATATCGTGTAATAACATAAAAATTTTTATGCCCAAACTTGTAAGCTTTGCCAGATATTTCTTTTCTGCCTATTATTGCTAGTAGAGTAGATTTAGAAATTTGGTTTTTAGATTTAATATTATTTTTTTCGAAAATTTTATAAGGAGTTTTGGGTTTATAGGTTTTTAATGATTCGCTATCAACTAAAGACTCTACAGATTCAGGAAAAATAATATCTGTTAAAATTGGCTGACCACTAACCCATCCATTTTTATCAAAATAATTTGCAACACTTCCTATAATGTCAGCATTTGTATTCCATAAATCAACTCTATTATCTCCATTAAAGTCAATTGCATAATGTCGATAACTACTAGAAATAAATTGTGGTTGACCCAAGGCTCCCGCATATGATCCTTTTATTTCCCTAGGATTAAAATTATTTTCCTTACACATTAATAAAAAATTAATCAGCTCTTGTTTATAAAAATTTGACCTTCGGCCCTTATTTGGGCCCAATGATAGTGACGCAAGAGTATCAAATGTCTTGAAAGATCCTGTTCTACTCCCAAACTTACTTTCTATGCCGATAATTGCAATGATTATTTCAGGTGGAACGCCGTATTTTTTTTGTACATCTGATAAAATTTCTTGGTTACGCTGCCAATATTTTGTCCCATTAGTAATATGTTTTTTGGTTACAAAAAGGTTTTTATAATTAGTGCAGGTAGCATCATATTTTTCACATCCATTCCAAGTAAGTGTTTTTTCTGGTGCGCGAGTAAAGAATTTTTTAAGTCTTGATTCACTTTTAATTTCATTAAATAACAACCGTAATTCATTCTTATTATATCCATGCTCTTTATGCATAAAATTTATAAAGCTTGTAACTTTATTATTTTTATAATCATCCGCATGAGCAACATTGTATAAAAAAACTATTAAAAATATTAAAATATATCTCATTTATTTCCTCAAAATTCTTTGGTGTGATTTTATAGACATTATCATTCCAAATGTTGCAAATAATGTCACCATTGATGTTCCGCCATAACTCATGAATGGAAGTGGAGCTCCTACTACAGGTAGGAAACCAATAACCATGCCAACATTAACAAGCACATATAAAAATATAGTTAAACTAAGTGTTCCTGTTAAGATTCTTCCAAAATTATCTGTAGCTTTTATTGAAATACTTATTCCTCTAAGGGCTATAAATAAATAAAGACTCATTAAAATAACCACCCCCAAAAAACCAAACTCTTCACCAAAAGCGGTGAATATAAAATCTGTGGAATGCTCGGGAACAAATCCCAACTTAGATTGGGTTCCGTTAAATAATCCTTTCCCAAAGAAACCGCCTGAACCAAGGGCAATCTTTGACTGCATAAGGTGGTATCCTGAGCCCAGTGGGTCAGATTCTGGGTTAAAAAAAGTCAAAACACGTTGTTTTTGATACTGATGCATATTCATCCATAAAACTGGCAATAATGCTGCCATGGAAAATGTAGTTGCAAAAAAGAACTTAAGAGACATGCCTGCTAATAAAATGGCAATAGCCCCAGACATCCCGATTAAAAGGGCTGTTCCTAAATCTGGTTGTTTCATAATTAAAAATACTGGTAACAAAACTAATATTATAGCTACAAAAATATATCTTATATTTGGAGGCAATGGTTTATCTGAATAATATGAAGCTAGCATTAGAGGGATGAATATCTTCATTAATTCTGATGGTTGGAATCTTATAAAATATAAGTCTAGCCATCTGTCCGCAGTATGTCCAACTCCAAATAGAAGAACTAAGATTAAAAGCAATATAGTCAAAAAATATAATGCAGGAGCAAATAATCTTAAATTATCAGGGTGTACTTGAGCTAAAAAGACCATGGCAACAAGACCAATTAAAATACGAGTAAACTGTTTGATTACTAAACTCAGCTCGCCACCTGAACTACTATATATTGTCACTAACCCAATAATTGTAATCGTAATAATTGCAACAAAAAGTTTTGTATCTACATATAAGAGGGATGATATTCCGGCAAAGCCTCTTTGATTGGATTCATCTAAATAACCTTTCATTTCAGCGATACCTGTTTTTTTTGATTTTTAAAATAATGCTTTATTATACTTTTTGCAATTGGAGCTGCTGTCCCGGACCCACTGCCGCCATTCTCTACAACCACTGTAACAACAATCTCAGGGTCAATAAATGGAGCATAACTGATAAATAGTGCATGGTCTTGTAATTTCTTTGTTCCAGTTCTACCTTTATCTAAATTATAAACCTGAGCTGTACCTGTCTTACCAGCAATTTCTACGCCCCCTATCTTTCCTAAATGTGAAGCAGTACCAACTCCTTTTTCATTAACTACTCGCCACATTGCATGCTGGACAATGTCAAGATAATCATAATTTTCTATCTCAGCTTCAAATTTATTTTCAGAGTGCTCATAGCCTGAAAATTCTCCTGATGTTTTATTTTTTGATCCCAATAATAAATGTGGTAAATAGGTTTTACCATCACCAGCTAAAACTGCTGTGCTTAATGTTAGTTGCATCGGTGTTGCAAGAAAATATCCCTGTCCTATCCCTACATTTAAAGTTTCCCCTGGATACCAAGGTAACTGTTTAGTTTTTGATTTCCAAGCTCTGTCCGGTATTAAGCCTGCTTGTTCACCATATAAATCAATATAAGTTTTATTACCAAAACCATATTTATATAAATGTTCGCTCATTAAATCAATGCCTGTTAGTTCTGAAATTTTGTAAAAAAATACATCACAAGATTGGGTAAGTGAAAAAGAGAGATTAACTTTACCATGACCTTCTCTTTTCCAGCAACGGAATGGTCTTTTATGGTTACCCAACGTATAGGCGCCATTACAATATACTAATTTTTCTGGATCAATAATATTTTGTTCAAGAGCTACTAAACCAACAAAAGGTTTGATGGTTGAGCCTGGAGGATATTGTCCAGCTATGACTCTATTAATTAATGGTCTACCTGGACTCTGCAATAATTCATTATACTTTTTGGAAGATATTGATTTAGTAAAAAGATTAGTATTATAACCAGGGAAGCTTACAAATGCTAAGATATCGCCGTTCTTAGGATTCATTACAACTATTGCCCCCTCTTTGCCTTTAACCTGCGAGTAAATATGTTTTTGTAATTCAAGATCAAGTGTTAGATAAATATCTTTTCCTCTAAGAGGTTCTCTTTTTTCTAGCACTCTAATAACTTCGCCTTGTGCATCTGTTTCTAATTTTTCAAAACCGGGCTTCCCTGATAAAATATTCTGATAAAATCTTTCAATACCAATTTTACCTATGTCTGTCATTCCCTCGTGTATTTCTACTACACTAGATTCAAGATCATTATCTGAGACTTTCCCGAGATATCCAACCACATGAGATGTAGCAAATGGTTCAACATATTTTCTTCTTGATTTATTAATTAATTCTATTTCAGGAAGAATATATTGATCAACAGAAATCTTAGAATACTCCTCTAACGTAATATCCTCCAAAATAGTTATATCTTTTAAACGACGATTTTTAAATTGATTTTGTATATTTTTGATATCAGCTGGCGTCGTTGGCAGAAGCCTATTTAAATTTTTATAAAAAATTTCTTTATTTTTTATTCGTTCTTTTTTTACAATCAAGTCATAGGTATTTATATTCTTTGCAATGATTAATCCGTTCCTATCATATATTATCCCTCTTGTAGCTTGAATCGGTCTAATCTTAATCCGATTAGAGTCAGATTTGACACTATAGTATTCATAGCTTGATACCTGTACTTCGTAAAGTTTTACAAGATATGTTACAAAAACAAATATAACAAAAATAATAGCAACAATTGATCGCTTTTTGTGTGAACGACGCTCATCGTCAGAATCACTTAACCTATCCCAGCTATATTTTTCTTCAATCTTTCGACGATATCTGATAGAGTCTTTTCGAGCTTTAGTTTTCATAATATGATTATATGTAGACTTTATCTAAAAGAATATCAAAAAATGCTTTAGCTTTTTACTGTTAAAATAAATCGATGTTAATAATGAAAGAGGATATGTATGTTTAGTTTAGAAATGATACCTATTTATTTAGGGTTAATTGGTCTTATAACAGCTTACTTTTTGTATAAATTTATTCTAGGATTTTCAGCTGGGTCGGGAAAAATTGTTGAAATTTCTGAAGAAATACACCTAGGCGCGATGACTTTTATTCGAAAAGAATATTCAATTTTATTCATATTTTCTCTTATTCTAATTTTTGGCACATATATCGGCTTAGGTCCTCAAAGTACATTAGCTTTTATAGTAGGTGCCTTATGTTCATCCGCTACAGGGTTTATTGGAATGTATACATCAACAAAAGCAAATGTTAGGGCAACAAATTCTGCAAATAAATCTGGAATAGCGGAAAGTTTAACAGTGGCTTTCTTTGGTGGTTCGATAATGGGACTAACAGTTGCTGCTATGGGTTTATTAGGTTTAGGGATTTTATATTTTCTTTATGGGGGTGATCCAAAAACAGCCTCAGTCATACATGGTTTTGGGATGGGTGCATCTACAGTTGCTCTGTTTTCTCGTGTTGGTGGCGGTATATTTACAAAGTGCGCTGATGTTGGTGCTGATTTAGTTGGTAAAGTTGAAGCTGGCATACCAGAAGATGATCCAAGAAATCCTGGTGTTATTGCAGATAATGTTGGAGACAATGTTGGTGATGTAGCAGGAATGGGTTCTGATATTTTTGAATCTTATTGTGGATCAATAATTGCGTCCATTGCAATTGCCTCAACTATAAGTGTTGGTTTATTAGAAAATCTAGGCCCTAGGTCCTCGCTGATGTTTTTGCCTCTTGGTTTAGCTTCACTTGGAATAATCTGTTCATTGATTGGGATATTTATTGTGAAATTTCTTGCTAATTCTGCCAAAGAAGGTGGTTCTGCTAGCGATATAAGTTCTGCTCTTCGTGGAGGAACATTTTCTTCAGCAGTAATTTTTACAGTTATTTCATATTTTGTTATTAATTCTCTAGGTCTTAATACAAATATTTGGTTTGCCGTTCTCGCTGGTACAGTTGGAGGAGTAGTGATAGGCCTAGTTACTGAATATTACACAGGTGGGGCGCCAGTTAAAAAAATTGCTAGTCAAGGAAAGACAGGACCTGCAACAGTAATAACTACCGGATTAGCTACTGGTCTTCAGTCAGTCGTAATTCCAATTATTGCGATTGTTATAATAATTTATATTTCAAATGCTTATGCCAATTTATATGGTGTAGGTATTGCAGCCGTTGGGATGTTGGCAACTGTTGGAATTACAATGGCAATTGATGCATATGGACCAGTTGCTGATAATGCCGGTGGTATAGCTGAGATGGCTGGCCTTGGTGAAGAGACAAGAAAAATTACTGATAGTTTAGATGAAGTTGGTAATACAACTGCAGCGATTGGAAAAGGTTTTGCAATAGGGGCTGCTGCGTTAGCTGCATTAGCAATAATCACAGCATTTGTACAAGAAGTTAATCATACTCATTTACAGCAAGGTCGTGAAGAAATACAACTTCTATTAACTGATACAAATGTATTAATTGGATTATTTATTGGTGGGATGATTCCTTTCTTGGTTGGATCTTTAACTATTACAGCAGTAGGTGATGCCGCTTTTGAAATGATTACTGAAATACGCAGACAATTCAAAGAAATACCTGGCCTACTAGAAGGAACTGGAAAACCTGACAATGAAAAATGTATAGAAATTGCCACTACTGCTGCCTTGAAAAAAATGATTTTGCCAGGTGCCATTGCTATTTTTTCTCCAGTAATAATTGGGCTAAGTTTTGGGCCCGAGATGCTGGGTGGTTTATTGGGCGGCGGCCTGCTAAGCTGCGTTCTTTTAGCTCTAACAATGTCTAATGCAGGCGGGGCTTGGGATAATGCTAAAAAATATGTTGAGCAAGGAAATCTAGGCGGCAAAGGTTCAGATGTCCATAAAGCAGCGGTAGTTGGTGATACAGTTGGCGACCCACTAAAAGATACGTCTGGCCCATCTATGAATATTTTGATAAATGTAATGGCAATTGTAAGCTTGGTAATAGCTCCACTCTTATAAAATAATAACAGGGGAAATTATGAACATACTTTTTTTAGGTGCACCAGGTTGTGGTAAAGGAACACAGTCAAAAATAGTTATCAAAAAATATAATATACCGCAAATATCAACAGGAGATCTTCTGAGGGAAGAAATTAAAGGGGGCTCTAATCTTGGAAATGAAATACAAGAAATTATGTCATCAGGAAAGTTTGTTAGCGATGAATTAGTTCTTTCTCTAGTATCAAAAAAATTAGGGCAAGATGAATGCAAGAATGGTTTTATTTTAGATGGTTATCCTCGTAATATCACACAAGCTGAGAGCCTAGATAAGTTATTCATAAGTAAAAATATTGAGCTTGAATATGTTTTTCTAATTGATGTTCCCTTTGAAACATTGATTGCTAGGTGTACAGGAAGAGTGCTATGTAACTCATGTGATTATATTGGCAATATGGATAGGGGTGAAAAAATAGATGATTCATGTCCAAAATGTAATGATGGCAAACTTTATCAGCGTGAAGATGATAAAGAGGAAACGGTTAAAAAAAGACTGGATGTTTACCAAGAACAAACTGCTCCGATTATAGATTATTATGCAAAGAAAAATATTTTGCATAAAGTTATAGGTGGCAATGATCCATCTGTATTATCAAATAAAATATTTCAAATAATTAATTCTTAAATTAAGGAATTAGGTTTTTTTAACATCAACTATTCTGTTACTATTTAATTGATATAATTAAGATAATTTATGAATAGAATCTATATTAATAAAACTTATAAGATTGCAACATTTGTAATACTTATATCCATATCGTCAGCAATAAAAGCTGACCTTCTTCCGGATATTTCTTTGCCGGATAAGGGTATTATTGATTTTATAGAGACAGGACCTGAATGGGTTCCAAAGCCATATAAACTTCCAATGAACCAAGGGTCGTTGTTATCACAACAAAACCTAGAGAGGGTTAAGCCTGGGTTAACACGTGAACAAGTAAAATTTTTATTGGGTAGCCCGTCAATCTCTGATGCATTTCATAGGGACAGATGGGATTATGTTTATTACGATAGAGTTGACGGAAAATACTCTAAACCAAAGCGTATAGTCATAATCTTTAAAAATGAAAAAGTTGCTGAGATGTATGACCAGTTTAAATTAATAAGTAAGTTAGGTTCCGAACAGTTAGTAGAAAGTTTTGTAAATGCGCCAATAATAGAAGATACACCTAGTGAAAAAAATATTGGCTATCAAGAAATTGTTGTAGCGCGTAGAGAAGACTATCTTTCTTTGAAGAAGACAAATAGATTGCCTGTTTGCCTAGATGAAGAATATGAGACTTATGTAGCTCAAAAAACACTATTTAATGCTGATGACGATACATTAGAGATTAGATCTGATAAACAAAATCAAGATGAAGAGGGAATTTTTTATGCTTCAGGTAATGTTGAAATTGAACGTGCTAATGACCTTGTGAAATCTGATGCTGCTGAATTTGATGGCGAAACAGGTATTTTAACTGCTAAAAATAATGTTCGATATTTGACAGAAGACTTGTCTCTTTATGCTGATGAAGGGGGTTATAATAGCCAAGCTAACACCGTTAATTTTTCATCAACTACTTATCATTTCCCTTCACAAGATAAGCCCGGCAAAGGACAAGCAGAAAATATTTTCATTGATGATGCAGGTATTGTATATCTAACTCCAGCAAGTTATACAACCTGTAGTTTAGCAAATCCAGATTGGCAACTTGCCTCATCTAAAACAGAGTTACATCGTGATGACGACAGAGGGTATGCATATAATATATTTCTGAAATATAAGGATATACCAGTTTTATATTCACCATTTTTAAGTTTTCCATTAAGTAAAGAAAGGCATACAGGGTTTCTTTACCCATCCATTGGTAGCTCAGGTGAAAGCGGAACAGTTATATCTACCCCCTATTATTTTAATGTATCTGAAAATTTTGATATCACATTAACTCCAACTAATTTTTCTGGTAGAGGGCAAATGCTTGAAGCAGAATTTAGATATAAAACTCAAGATAGTTCAACTGTAATTGAATTTGCAAATATGCATCAAGATGATATTAGAGGTGAATTAGACAGTAGGCATGCTTATTTTGTAAATGATCAAAGGGTTTATAAAAATGATTTGGTCTTAAAAAATAATAATTGGGAAGGCAGCATAATTAATTCAGTTGTGAATGCAGGCGGGGTATCAGACCTTTGGTATTTTGAGGATTTTGGCAATACCCTTTCAAGGGTAGGAAGAACTCACATTGTTAGGGAAGCAATATTAGACAGAACTGACTATGGTAAATTTGGGTATTTACATACATCAGTAAGCCTAAGAGATTATCAGCTAGCCAAAGAAGGAGGGTTAAAAGAACAATATAAAATTATGCCAAAACTAAATATAGAATATTCAAGTAATAAAAAAAATTATGAATTTGGATATAATTTTGAGGGTGAAATAGCTAATTTTGATCACACATATGTAACTAAAGCTACTGGTACACGTGTAACGCTCTACCCATCAGTTGAATATCCTATGATTAATCCTGGTTGGGAAATAATTCCTAAGCTAGGCGTTAAGCATACTGATTATGATCTTGATGCTGCTTCTAAAGGCGGCATTAGCAGAAGCACCCCAATAATGAGTGTAAGTGGAAAAATGATTTTTGAAAAAATGGTTGGAGAAAATATACTACAAACTCTAGAACCGCAGATGTATTTACTATATATTCCTGTGGGCAATCAAGATGATATACCAATATTTGATACTGGTGAAAATGATTTCAAATATACCCTTTTCTCGGAAAATAGGTTTTATGGCGAAGACAGAATTAATGATGCTAAACAAATCACAATGGCCTTAACATCCAGCATTATTGATGCATCAAGTGGAAATGAATTATTAAGAGGTACAATTGGGCAAATATTTTATTTAGATGATAGGTCTGTTGGGCTAACATCTAGCACAACCAATCATTCCGATGCGTCTAATCTAATGGGAATAATTAATGCAAGGTTTTCAGATTACTGGAAACTTTCTGGATATACAGAATTTAATCCACATGCAGGTTATGGAGAAAAAAATCAGATACGTCTATCTTATAAAAGACCATATGGTAAACAAAATCAAATATTTAACACCAGCTATAGGTTTTCTAGGGGCACACAAGAGGAAGTAGATTTCTCTGGAGTTTTCCCTTTCAACAGCAGATTATCATTAGTTGGCAAACTTAATTATTCTTTCAATAACGAAAGGAATAATATAGAAGATACTCTTGAAAGAATGATAGGTTTTGAATATGAAAGTTGTTGTTATGGCTTAAAATTTGTTCTTAGAGATTATTGGAATAGCGAGAAAATTGACAATGCATTCTATTTTGAATTTTTACCTAAAGGTATCGCGACATCTAATAACCAAACTGCTGAACTATTAAGAGAGGGTATTTTAGGATATCAAGATCAATTTGATTATTAAAATGTTGCAAAAATTCACTCACTGCATAATATTATTAGGGGTTTTGTTTTTACCAGATATGGTATATTCAAAAGAATATACAGATAAAATCATCGCTATAGTAAACGATAAAGTTATTCTTAAATCAGAAGTCCAGGAATCAATAAATAATTTATCGAGCGATATAATTAAAAAAGAATATAGTCATCTTAACGAAGAAGAAATAATAAATAAAGTTATTGATAAACTTATAAACGACAATCTTCTACTCCAAGCTGCTGAAAGGTTTGGTATTAATATATCTGATATTGCTCTTGAGCAAGAAGTAAACAACATCGCAAAAAAACAAAATATATCAATAACACAACTTAGAAATAATGTTATTCAAAGTGGACTAGATTATACAAAGTATATTGAAAACTTGAGAAATAGAATGACGATAGAAACACTGTTCGTTACTCAATTTTATTCAAGGACTAATGTTACAGAAGAAGAGGTGGAAAATTTTTTAAAAAGAGAACGTATTAATACAACTGGTAATGTAGAATATGATCTTAGAGAATTGGTTATTAATGATGAGAAAAAAGAAATCAACAAGGACTTAATTAATCAAGTATATTCTAGTGCCGTAAATAATGGATTTATTCAAACAAAAGAGATATTTGAAAATCTTAATATTAATATAAATAAGCTGGGTATAACTAAAGAAAATGCTTTGCCAAATATATTTATTACTGCTTTACATAATAAGAAGCTAGATAAATATACTGAGATAATAAATAGTTCTAAAGGGTATCATATTCTTGAAATTAATAGTTTAGAAAATAAATCTTCTGCTTTTGTTAATGAATACAAAGTTCGTCATATTCTCTTAATTCCTGATGTAATGACAACTAATGCTGAAACTCAAAAAAAACTCTTTGAGTTACGTGATCAAATCTCTGATCTAGACAGCTTTATTAGTTTTGCAAAAAAACATTCGCAGGATAAAGGTTCGGGGTTTAAAGGTGGAGACATAGGCTGGGTTAGAATGAAATCTGTCGTCCAAGAATTTGGAGAAGTTATGGCGAAAACACCAACTAAAAAAATTAGCGACCCTTTCAGATCAAGATTTGGTTGGCATATATTATACATTGAAAATATTCGATCGGTCGATGATACAAAAACTATAATTCGTACGAATGTTGCAAACCGTATAAGAATGCAAAAGGCAGAACGAGAAAGGGAAGATTGGATGGCAAAATTAAAAGATCAGGCATTTATAGAACTAAAAGAATTTTAACTTATGAGCAGGATAGTAATAACACTTGGAGAGCCTGCTGGTATTGGACCTGACTTAGGAGTCTTGCTTGCAGAAAAACATCTTAATAAAAATACTATTATTATAGGGGATCCAGATTTATTAAATAATAGTGCTAAAAAACTTAAAAAAAGAATCAAACTAAATGTATTAGAAAACATACATTCAAAAGCCATTAATGGAAAAGGAGTTATCAACTTACTACCATACAAACTCCAAGTTAAAAACAGACCTGGAAAACTTAACCCAAAAAATTCCCCCTATGTAGTTAATACAATAAGAGCTGCTGCTAATTTATGTTTGCAAGGAGATGTATCAGCAATGGTAACAGGGCCAATAAGTAAATCAGTGTTAAATGATGCCGGATATTCTATTTCGGGCCATACGGAATTTTTAGCAAAAATATGTAAAAGTAAATCAGTGATGATGTTAATGAATACAAAAATGAAAATCGCATTGCATACTACACATGTTCCCTTGCAAAAAGTAACGAAATATATAACTAAACCATTACTACGTAAAACTATAATTATAATTAATAATGAATTAAAAGCTAAGTTTAAAATTAATAAGCCTAAAATTTTGATAACAGGCTTGAACCCTCATGCTGGAGAAGATGGTTTGCTAGGTAAAGAAGATGAAAAAATAATTTTACCTCTTGTTCAAGAATTGAAAAATAAAAATATCAGAATTGATGGCCCAGTGCCCGCAGATACGGCCTTTTTAAAAAAGAATATTAAAGATTATGATATTATTTTAACTATGTATCATGATCAAGGTTTACCAGTAATAAAATTTCATGATTTTAAAAAAACTGTAAATGTCACTTTAGGATTACCTATTACCAGAGTATCTGTTGATCATGGGACAGCTTTAGATTTAGTGGGTACAGGTAATATAGATATTTCAAGTTTTGTTGAGGCAATTAAAGTTGCCAAAAGAATTCATAATGGTTATACATAAAAAAAGGCTTGGTCAACACTTTCTGCATGATAAAAATATTATAAATAAAATTATAAAATTTGTTAAACCCAATAAATTAGATAATTTTATTGAAATTGGTCCAGGTGAAGGCGCTATAACGATACCTTTAATAGAAAAAATCTCAAAACTAATATTAATAGAAAAGGATAGATCTCTAATTCCTATACTAAAAGACAACTTATCTGATTTTCAAAATATTACATTTATAAATGAAGACATATTAAAATATGAATTCAAAGATATAACAAAAGATGAAATTAGAATAATAGGAAACCTTCCATATAATATTTCTACAGAGATTTTATTCAAAATTGCATCTACTCCACTTGCCATAATAGATGCACATTTTATGCTTCAAAAAGAAGTAATTGATAGAATAATTGCTAAGCCTGGTTCCAAAGAATATGGTAGATTAAGCATTATGTGCCAGGTTTATTTTGATGTAAAAAAACTTTTTGAAATCTCGCCTAATGCATTTTATCCAAAACCAAAAGTGCAGTCTGCATATATAAGAATGAAAAGATTAAAATCTAAATTTAAAAATAATAAACATGAAAAATATTTTTATGAAATTGTTAGAAAATCATTTATAGCAAGGAGGAAAATGATAAAAACCTCATTAAAAGACATGATTACAGAAAATGATTGGGTGAAGTTGGGTATTAATAATAATAAAAGGCCTGAGCAACTTAGTGTAGAAAATTTTTTAAATATTTCGAGTATGCTATGAAGAAAAATATTTGCTGGGGTTGGTTTATTCTATCTATGGCCCTCTACATAGATTACTTTTATTTTAAATCATTACCTCCACTTACTAGTATAGTACCTGCTAATATAGCTTTATTTTTAGTGATTTTTCTAGTCCACAGTTATTTCTACCCTAAGAATACAACAGATCACGCTCAGGTTATTTCCTATCCGCCAATGATAATGCTCTTTTCGATTAACTTATCGCTTTCTTTTTATATATTAAGATTTTATATAGATTTTATTGACAGAATTATTTTATTTCATTACAGTATTTTCGATTTAATTAATTCAACTGTATTCAATCTATTAGGAATACATATATTGTATCGTAGTAGTGGTTTGTTTTTTATGTTCCTCTCAATTGTAATAATTTCTTTAGCAGTCAAACAATTTACTAATATAGAAGAAGACCCTAATCCGGCAACATCATCAAAGAGTATTATTGCAGTAGGAATTTATAACTGGACAAGAAACCCAATGTATCTGGGTTTAGTAATTTTTCAATTTGGTTTGGGCTGTGTTCTTCTTCATGCCGAAATTACTACCTTCTCATTATTAACACTTATAATCTTTAACTATTTTGTGGTTAAACGAGAAGAAGAATATTTAGAGAGAAAGTTTGGAGATACCTATTTAGTTTATAAGAAAAAAGTTAGGCGATGGCTTTAGTGATTATGGTTATGATGATTGTGATTAGAATTATTTTCTAATCGAGGATCTATAACTTTAAAATGTAACATATATCTAACGCTATCTTCGGCAATAACAACCATCATGATATTTTCATCTAAAATTAGGTCACGCCTTTTATTTATTAGCATTAAATGATGTCCGCCTGGTTTTAGTTTGAAATCACTCTTAGCTGGCACAGATATGCTTTTTAAATGAATCATTTTTGCAGTACCGTTGTCAGAGTACTCCATGTCATGTATCTGTAAATCATCAAACACCGGTGACCTGAATACAGTCAGAGTAATATCTTCATCAGTATTATTTCTTAAAATCCCATATGCAACATTAACAGAGGAGCTAGGTGGTCCTTGATGAATAACACCGTCAACAACCTCAAGTGCTTGACCTCCATCCAATTCAGTTTTTACACCGCTCATAAACGAAAAAGATTCGGATGATGTAAAAAATAAAATTATAAATGATGCTGAAGTAAAGAGTTTTTTTACCATAACCAACTATATCATAAAATTTCTTAAAATCACGCTATAATTACTTGCAATATTTTCTTGATAACATATATTTTAAACATGAATAAATTCTTATTAGATATTCTCGTTTGCCCAAAATCTGGCGATAGTTTAGAATATAATGAATCCACAAATGAATTAATTTGTCGCACATCCATGTTGGCATATCCAATTGAAAATAATATTCCGATTATGTTAATTGATAAGGCAAGGAAATTAAAAAAAGAAGAAATTCAGTGAGGCAGAATGTCTAAAGTTGATATAGGGAAAAAATTTAGAGACCTCAAACTTAATTCAACAGATAGTAAAAGAAATCAACTATCCGACTATCTTGATAAAAATTTAATTGTTTATTTTTATCCCAAGGACATGACTCCTGGCTGTACTACTGAAAGTATAGAATTTAATGAAAACTTATCTAAGATCAAAAGGGCTGGCTGGAATATTATAGGAGTATCAAGAGATTCTATAAAATCTCATATAAAATTCATAGAGAAACACAAATTTAAGTTTCCTCTTATTTCTGATGAAGATGAAAAAGTATGTAATGCATTTGATGTCATAAGAGAAAAAAGTCTTTATGGTAGAAAATATATGGGTATTGATAGGAGCACATTTCTTCTAAATAAAAAACAAACGATTGTTCACTTGTGGAGAACAGTTAAGGTAAAAGGACATGTTGAAGAAGTCATAAATAAAATTAAGGAGATGAAATAAATGCATATAATACAATTACTCTTATTTATAATGATTGTGCTAACTCTGATAAATGGTTTGGTATACTTTAAAAAACTAATAAAACTTCAAGAAGATAATAATAAATTATTAAAAAAGTTACTCAAAGAAAACGATAAAGAAGAAAATAGTGGTGCACTGCCATATAATGAATTAGAAAAACTCAAAACGGAATTTATGAAAAATAGTAGGTAAATTATGACAGATACAATATTTTCTAAAATTATTAATAAAGAGATTCCTGCAGATATAGTTTATGAAGACGACCTGTCAATTGCATTTAATGATATAAGCCCAGAAGCACCAACTCATATTTTAGTTGTGCCTAAAAAGGCAATACCAAAGTTAAGTGAGATTAACGAAGAAGATGAAAACCTTTTAGGACATTTGTTAATTGTGGCGAAAAAAATTACTGATGAAAATAATATAAAAGATTTTCGTTTAGTTATAAACAATGGCAGTGATGCTGGGCAGACAGTATTTCATCTACATTTGCATATACTAGCTGGAAGAAATTTTGGTTGGCCTCCAGGGTAATTTCTTCTTATCTGAAAATACTTAGAAATTTATCAATTAAATCTCCAAAAACATTTACTCTCAATTTTTCTGACTCTACTGCTATCTCATCAATACACTTAACTGATCTTGCAGCATATGGTCCATGAGACGTCTCTTTATATAATGCAACCAAATCAAATCCTTCTTCTAAAGTATGTCCTATTTCAAAATTCTCTTCTCTAGATTGAACTTGTCCTTTCATCAAAGTAGGCATCTTTGCAAGATAGATTGGTTCGCAATTATTTTCTTTTGCTCTACTTACTATCTTTTCATCTACAATTACCTTTGAATCTAATTCGACCATAACAAAATCTGACTCTTTTAAATATTCATCTAAATCAGTAATTTCATCATTTATTTTTACCCTAACTCCGACTTTAATTTCTGGAGATATTGTTTTTTTTGCATCTAATATTTTATCTATGCCAAATTCTTTTGGTATAGAAAAATACCTTGGTTTAATAGTACCCGCAAACTCAAGATATTTTGTGAAGTTTTTAGAGTCCATATCATCTGTATCAAGATATATTGATGTTTTTAAATTTCTCTTTGAGCACTCGTATCTAAATGTCTCTACTCTTTTTGTTGTAACTGATTCCCCATCACTATAAAGAACTCGGGCTACATCAGCTCCCTCTACCCACTGTCTCGCAATTCCAGCAGTAATCATTGTCAGAAGTTCTTTATTATCGTCCGTAGATGGACCTAAGGTTGCAATTATTAAACTTAATCTATGTCGCCCTTTTGACTTTGCCATATTATTTCCTTATAAATGTTAATTAATAATTTAGTATATTCCATATTATCCATGTAATCCATTTCATACAATACCATTTAGTATAAATTAAAAAAAAATATGATATAATCAGTAAATGATTGAAGTTCTATCAAATTTAAAACTGATTTTTTTTATACTATTCTTTTTAATTTTATATATCCTAGAATTTTATTTTTCTAATAGAGAGTGGGAAAGCAAAAGGTTTGCTAGGCTGTTGTTTCATAGTTTAATTGCTATTATTAATACCATACTCATGAGAATCCCTTCTCTTTTTTTGATCATACCCGCTTTATTACTTATTAATGAAAATGATTTTGGATTAATGTCTCTATTGAGTTTGAATTTTTTAATAGAAGCTATAATTTGTTTCTTGCTCCTAGATTTTGCATATTATTGGTGGCATAGGTTTAATCATACAATTAGTTTTTTATGGAGATTTCATTCTGTTCATCATTTAGATACACACATGGATGTTACTACTGCGCTACGTTTTCATTTTGGAGAATTACTGCTTTCATCATTTTATAAAGTATTTTTAATACTAGTTATTGGCACCCCTATCTCTATATTTATTTTTTATGAAATCATCCTTTCAGCTTCAACACAATTTCATCACTCAAACATAAAGCTGCCCAATAAATTAAATGATGTTTTGATGAAAATAATTGTGACTCCTGAATATCATACAAATCACCATACTGTAACTAAAAAAACACGTGAGGCTAATTACTCATCTATATTTACTATTTGGGATAGAATATTTTTTACCTTAAAAGACTCAAATCCAATTGACAGAGCATACCTTGGATTAGATGACAGAAATCAAGAATTTGGGATTATTGCTAACCTTAAATATCCTTTTAAGAGTATTGACACAGAATGAATAGTTTGCTTTAATCACTATACGCCGTTTTGAAATTCAGCTTGCCGGCGTTAAATAGCTAAAGCGATCGGTAAACCACCAATGCTTTAGGAGTATGGTGGTTTTTTTTGGTTGTTGATCTTCAGCTTGTGACCAATACCGATCAGGTAAAACACTAAAGAGGAGGAAGGAAATGAAAGTATTTAGAAGTAATTCTAACGAGATATTTTCGAAAGTAATTAATGAATCAATTCTAAAAGATTCAAATTTAGATGGTTCATTTGTATGTATTATTCTTACTTTAAGCAAAAGTAGTGAGAAATCATTCATGCCTACTGTCCAGATAAATAACGATATAAGAGATTTTCTGTGTCTATCCCCTACCAAGGGATATATAAAGAATCTATTGTGTTCTCATCAAAGCATTGAAACATCAAATGACTACTATATAAAATTTAATCTGGAAAATATTAGTGACGATATTAAGGATGAATTAATTTATAAATTATCTTGTAGCTTAGGTTTGAAGTATAAATGTGCATGGTGTCGTTATATTTATCATGGCGTGATAAGAAATATACAACTACATTATTAAGAATTATTTCTTAAACAACAAACCCCTCGGAACTAAGTTCAGAGGGGTTGCCGTCAAGTCCATTTGATTAAATAACAGTCCTTGTTAATTTTCTACTGGAAATGATAATTCGTCGCCTTGGAAACTTGTGCCTTCATAACCAACTTCTTTGTTGATTCTTTTAGCAATAGCTGCTTCTTCGACAGTTGCGAATTTTGCATCCCATGTTGCTAGTCTTTTACGCATGTACCAATGCCATAAAGGTGGTACTAATGCTAATGCGAATACTGTGAAATATCCCCAACCAGTATTAGGTGCTCCAACATTTTCAAGTTCCCAGAAGTGTGTTTCACCACGATCATGGTGGTCAGCTTGACGACCAATTTCAATGAAGAACCAACTTGTGAACAAAGTGTTGTTATCCCAATTGTGTCTATAATCAATAGGTTGATCTTTTATACGTACCAAACCATAGTGTTCTAGATAGTTAAGTGCTTCTAACTCAAAGTTTGAGATTACCCAAACTGCAAGTAAAGCAGCTACACCTACCCATCCGCCTGCCATAAAGAACAGAGCAATTGATGGTACTGACATCATATAGCCACGAATCCAACGGTTTTGCCATGAGAAGAAAGATTTTCCAGCTCTCGCTAATCTTTCCTTTTCCATATTAAAAACAAATTTAGATTGGCCTAAATATGAAAGCAAATAATGTCCATAAATTGTACGCCCACGAGGCGCAGTTGCAGGATCATCTTCACATGCAAGTTCTAGGTGATGGTTGTACACATGTGCATAGCAGAAATGTGCTGAACCAGATAAAGCCATTGTCATTCTTGAAATTAAGAATGCAAAACCTTTAGTGTGTGAAAGTTCATGGCCATAAATAATTCCAATTCCTGCAAATATTCCTGCAGATAAAGTTGCTCCAATTAGGTCTAAACCTGTAATACCACTTGTAACTGGTATTAGGCCAAACCACATTGATGTAACTTCAACAGGCATACCTGACATGAAGCCATATACTCTCCATGCTAACGCTAGTTGTAAAAGAACAAATACTGGTAGCATTGTATACATAACAAAATTTTGAAATGCTGGGCTCGCTAGTGTATTTCCATCTTCTCCGTGCATAGTGCTAGAAGCTTGTCTTTTAAGTACGGTATCAATTATGATTCCTACAAATAGAAGTGCTACTCCTAACCATGCAAATATTCCACCTGCTAATATGCCTGCAAATGTAACTAAAATAAGTACAGGCGCCAGCAAGTATTTAATGTTTGCGAATATTGTTGACATAATTACCTCCTTTGTTTGGTCTATGTCTAAATTAATATGGACATAAATATTATAATATAAGTATTGTCTAATATATTTACATTATGTCCGTCTTATGTCCATAACAATATTATAACAAAAGCAATCTGTCAACATATTTTAAATATTTTAATATGCTAAGAATATTAGCTAGATTTTTAACTTTAATTGGCTATGCAATTGGCGAAGTGATTATTTAGAAGTATATTTCTTTCTGAATT
>JACKQG010001264.1_pt1 | contig 35489 bp, 9 predicted proteins | sample 8237621 | NCBI WGS metagenome assembly JACKQG01 (sample SAMN15677084, study PRJNA649215) | marine metagenome | biome: marine; feature: Black Sea; material: saline water; isolation source: suspended particulate matter (SPM) from the Black Sea western gyre | collected 2013-06-09/2013-06-10 | depth...
GCGCCCAGTCGTACTATCCGGATTTGCCGCCGGAGGTGAACACGCTGAAGGAGATAGATGCGGAGCATGGCTACTGGATCAAGACAGTAATCAGTGATCAGTTACCTGCCCTGAGCCCAGTCGAAGGGTCAGTAATCAGTGATCAGTCTGCTGACGACGATGAGGACGAAAGGGAGGCGGTGGCCACGCTGCGGGTCGTGGGGGAGAAGTTGACTGAGGACCGGGCTATCGAGCTGGACGTCGACTGGAACCTGGTGAGCTATCTACCGCGCCAGCCGCTGGCGGTCGCTGACGCCCTGCAAAGCATTGACAGGCAGTACACCGCCGTACTGGGCTACGACCAGGGCGCGCTGTCGTACTATCCCGACATAGACCCCAGTTTCAATACCCTGCATGAAATGGAGACCCTGTTCGGCTACTGGATCAAGATGGCCCAGGCGGGCACGCTGACCTATCCCGCAACAGGAGATCAGATATTGGATATTGGATATTCTCGGTCCCCAGCACCCAATATCCAATACCCAATATCCAATATCCGCCAGGCGGAGCGCAGCGCCGGCGTGACCCCCACCCACACCTGGGTGAACTTCTACGGTACGGCGCACGCATCGGGCGGGGCACCGCTGCCTGTGGGAGCCACAGTGCTGGCGTTGGACCCCGACGGCGTGGTGTGCGGGGCCACGGTGGTCACCACCGAAGGGCAGTATGGCCTGCTGGCCTGCTACGGCGACGATCCGACCACACTCGAGGATGAGGGCGCCCAGCCCGGTGACGTCATCCAGTTGGTGGTGGATGGCCAGATGCTAGGTAAGGGAACGTGGACGGCGCACGGTGACCGCCAGTGGAGGCCGCTGGGGAAAGTAGACCTGTGGCAACTGTACCTGCCTCTGGTAAGAAAGGGAAATAGATAGAAGGAGTTTTTGAAGCGAGCTCCAAATCATCCTTGACAGAAACCCGTGGACATGCTAGAATAATCCAGATGGAGCAGCGGGCTAGGATCCGCTGCGAGCATAAGGTGAACATATACGTACATCGTAACACCCTGTGGGAGGAACATGACATGAAAACGCGCACTGTAGCACGGACAATCGGACTCATCGGCCTGCTCGTGCTGGCCTTGACGCTGGCTTACAGTTCGATCCAGGTCAAGGGCGACCCCGGACCTGAGTGGGTCAACTTCTTCAGCGCCAACACCACCTTTCTCGGTGAGCCCGTCCCGGTGGGTGCCGTGATCGCAGCCTTTGATCCTGATGGCGTGCAATGCGGTGAGTTCACCGTCGGCGAAGAAGGTAAATACGGCCTCATGCCCTGCTATGGCGACGAGAAACCGCCACCTCCCACCCCCGACCCGGTAGACGAGGGTGCCGAGCAGGGGGACGTCATCAGCTTCACCATCAACGGTCTGCCGGCGGTGGCACTGGGGCCGGATGACCCCATCTGGACCAGCAACGGCGACAAGTGGGAGGTTGACCTGGGGGTACCTGACAGTGACAGCGACGGCGTTTTCGACAGCGGGGACAACTGTCCCTTGGCGCCAAACCCTGATCAAACCGACAGTGACGGCGATGGTATGGGTAACGCCTGCGACCCTGACGATGACAACGATGGAGTGCTCGACGCTGACGACAACTGCCCCACCACCTATAACCCCGACCAGGCGGACAGCGATGGCGACGGCCGAGGCGACGCCTGTGAACCTGTCGTCGTTGGCGGGGTCATTGTGCCGGTGAACAGGCTGGAGCTGTTGGCCCTTCGACCCTTCGACTGGGCTCAGGGCAAGCTTGGCTCAGGACAGGCCCTGGGGCTGGCAGCGCTGGTTTCGCTCACTGCTCTGGGGGTTGCGCTGGCCAGGAGAAGGCACTGAAAGCAGCACAGGCGTTTTCGCAAGCGATCATTGATGGCGTGGCCGAGCCAATCATGGTGATAGGCGCAGATTATCGGGTAGAGCTGATGAATCGAGCCGCGCGCCAGTTTTCGTCTGGAGGCGTCGGGGCACTAGAATCCTTGTCATGCTATCAGATTCTTCACCAACGCGAGACACCTTGCAACGGAGTAGAACACCCTTGCCCACTGGAACAGGTACGCGAGTCTGGCCAGCCGGTCACGGTGGTGCACGAACACTACCAGGCAGACGGAGAGCGGCGACTCGTCGAGATCGTCGCTTCGCCATTATGGGGGGAGGACGGCGCTTTTAAGGGAATCATCGAGTCTATACGCGACATCACCGAGCGCAAACGTGCGGAGGAGGCGCTGCAAAAAGCCCACGACGAGTTGGAGCGGCGGGTAGAGGGACGTACGGCCGAACTGGTGCAGGCGAACGAGCAACTGGAGCAGGTAATAGAAAAGCGTCAGCGAGCAGCGGAGGCGCTGCGAGAGAGTCAGGAGCGCTTCCGCAATCTGTTCGAGCATGTGCCGCTGTGCATCTTTGAGGTAGATCTCACGCAAACGCCGCCCACCATCCTGCAGGCCAGTCGCCAGGCCGAGCAGGTCTATGGCTGGTCATCCGAGGAGTTCGTGTCCGCTCCGATAGACAGAATCATCCCCCCCGAGGCCACACCAAAGCTGGCGCGGATGGTGGAAGCGGTGAGGGCCGGCAGCCCCATCACTGTAGAATCGGTTAACCTGCGCCGCGACGGGTCGGCCTTTCCCGTCCGCATCAGCGCCGCATCGGAACGAAATTCAGGTCTGAGCCGGGTTATCCTCACTGTCGAGGACATCACGATGGAAAAGGAGCGTCGTTCCGAAGAGGAAGCTATCGTCGAAGAGCGCCGCCGCATCGCGCGCGAAATCCACGACGGACTGGCCCAGGACCTGGGCGCGCTGCGCTTGAGAACGCGGTTATGGTATGATTTGATAGGCCAAAACCCGGCCCAGATGCGCGCTGAACTGGACGCCATGCGGGAGCTTCTAAGCGAAAACATTCGTGAGGTACGACGCTCTGTTTTCGCACTGCGGCCGGTGGCCCTGGATGAACTGGGCTTTTACCCGGCCCTCAATCGGTTTCTCGACGAGTTTGGGGAACAGCACCAGTTGCGCATTGACCTGCGCACTTCAGGGCCAGAGGAGCGCTTGCTTCCCCACTTGGAACCCGTGCTTTTCCGCATCGTCCAGGAAGCGCTGAACAACGTGGGCAAACACGCCCATGCCGGCAAAGTCTCGGTCGAGTTGCACCTGGAAGCGGCCGATGAGGTAAGTTTGAGAATACGGGATAATGGCAGGGGCTTCGACACGGTGGACCTGGATCAGGCTGTTCGAGAGGGGCATCTGGGACTGAAGCAGATGCGCGAGCGAGTAGTGGATCTGAAGGGAACATTCGAGTTGCGAAGTCAACCGGGCAGCGGGACAGAGATTCGTGTTGTCCTGCCCATGCCATAACGCGGCTATTGGAGGTTCACATGTCACCCATCCGAGTGTTGATCGCTGACGACCATCGGCTTTTTCGCCAGGGCTTGCGTGGGATTTGTGAGACGATGGGCAGGTTCGAGGTGGTGGGGGAAGCGGCCAATGGGCAAGAGGTCGTAGACCTGGCGCGGCAATTGAAGCCCGATGTCGTTTTGATGGACATCCGGATGCCCGTATTGGATGGCGTGCAGGCGACTGGTTTCATCGCTGAATACGCTCCCTCGGTAAGGGTGATCATCCTCACGATGTACCGGCAGGAGAGCTATGTTTTCGAGGCTATCAAGGCCGGCGCGCGGGGCTACCTGCTAAAGGACATTGACGAGCAGGAATTTGTAGAGGCCGTGCGAGCCGTTCATCGAGGCGAGGCGCTGATTGACCCTGGTCTGGCGACCCGACTGATTGAGGAGTTTCGCCGCCTCAATCAACCCCCTTCTGAGGCAGAGAAGGGGGAAAGGTTGACCCAGGGAGAAATGGACGTGCTGCTGTTGGTGGCACAGGGAGAGAACAACAGGACCATCGCCCAACGACTTGCCATTTCAGAAAGAACCGTTGCCAACCGGCTGAGTGAAATCTACCAGAAACTGCAGGTCAACAATCGCACCCAGGCCGCGCTGCTCGCCCTGCGCCGTGGGTGGGCGAAACTAGATCAGGAGGGGTAGAGGCTTGCCGTTGTGGCCGGTCTCCGACCGCCTCCTGGCACAAGTAGACAAGCACCCCTTGTTCCGGTAAGAAATTACCTGGTCAGGGGGTATTTTTTTCTTTAGAAGTCGGTAATTTCTGCTCTTATCAAACCGGCGGTTTTGTGCCATAATAGATTCAGGGTTTCTCATTCCTTACGATGGGCGAAGGTCTCCCTCGATGGGCGAAGGTCTCCCTTGATGGGCGAAGGTCTCCGACCGAGCCCCCTCCGCCTCGGTCAGAGACCTCGGCGATCAAAAGAGACCTCGGCGATCAAGAGAGACCTCGGCGATCATAAAGAGACCTCAGCGATCAAGAGAGACCTCGGCGATCAAAATAGTCGAAGAGGGGACATGAATCGTTCAATCAGAGTCCTTATCGTGAACAGTAACTCTCTGTTCTGCCAGGCAACGCGCAGGTTACTTGACGATGCGGACGGCATGACGACTGTGGGCGAGGCGAAAGCAGGGCAGCAGGCCATGGATCTGGCCCAGGAACTTCAGCCTGAGGTGATTTTGTGGAGCATAAACAACGCGCCCCCACCAGGTGAAATGGAGGACGATTGGCAAGCCATGGCCCGCATTGGCGAGCTGTATCCCCACAGCAAGATCGTCGTGCTGAGCGCCGACAGCCAGGAGCGTCTAGCGCTGGAAGCGTTCCGCCACGGCGCCCAAGGTTACCTGGTCCAAGGACATGGCCAGCCGGTTGATCCGACCGACCTGGATGAGATCGTCCAGGCCATCCACACTGTTAGCCAGGGCGGAACTGTCCTGAGTCCTCGCGTGGCTGGCTGGGTATTGGACGAGATGTCTAAGCAGAGATGCATGAAAAGAGACCCATGAAGCATTCACGTGCGCTTGTGCCGGCGTTGCTGCTGCTCGCAGCGGTGCTGATTTCAGTGACCATGACTGCGGCCCAAGAGCCGACATCCCCCATCGCCAATACGGGCGATTTCGCTGCCGAGACCTCCGCCGGTGCGGTGGTCCGTGCCGGCAGTGGGGTGATCCTGCAAGACGGGGGAACCGTCACGCTGCCGGTTGATGCCATCGAGGTGCAGAACCTCATGGCGGCGACGGTCATGGTAGGCTATGACCCGGCCGTGCTCCAGGTCGCCGGGTGTCAGCGCAACCCCGCGTTCGATGTCGGACTTTGCATCCCGCAGTGCACGGAGTGCGATCGCGACGACGACGGCGTGCTCGATGCGGTGAAATTCGCCGTGGGCTCGATGGAGCCAGAGGGGCTGAGTGCAGCGGAGGGGTCCCCGCTTAACCTGGCCGACATCACGTGGGCGGTGGTCGGGGAACCTGATCTGGGGGTCACCAGCACGCTGGAGGTGGAGGTCCCAACCTTCACTGACCCGCTTGCGATTCCCATCAGCGTGTCGGCGGAGAACGGGCAGGTCATGGTCGGGACCGCCTGCGTGAGGGTGCATCACATCATGGCAGTGGTCGCACACTGGGGCCAGCCCGCCAGCGGCGGCAACGAACACTACGACTTGGTTCCCGACGGCATCATTGATGTTCAGGACGTCATGGCCCTCGCCCAGAACTGGCGGGACGCGTGGCCGTAAGTCAGTGCAGGGCAGGTGATAAGTTACGTGTTACAGGATGGCGGGTATTCAGTGTTCAATCAGAATGATCGTCCACAGTTGCGCAGCTTGGTGCAGATCGCGCATGGGATTGGCCTGGCGTTGCTATTGCTCGCAGGGGTAGATACCCTGTGGCAACCCTCCACCGCCGACGCTTCTCGCATGGCGATTGACGGTGCGGTGGTCCGCGCGGGCAGCGGGGTGATCCTGCAAGACGAAGGAACCATCACGCTGCCGGTCGAGGCCATCGGGGTACAGAACCTGGGCGCGGCGACGGTCATGGTCGGCCACGACCCGGCTGTGCTCCGGGTCGCCGGGTGCCAGCGCGACCCCGCGTTCGACCTCGGACTGTGCAACCCGCAGTTTGATCGCGACGACGACGGCCTGCCCGATGCGGTGCGCTTCAACGTGGTCTCACTGGAGGGGCTGAGCGCAGTGGAGGAGGCCCCGCTCAACCTGGCCGATATCACCTGGGCGGTGGTCGGGGAGCCTGATGTCGGGACCGTCACCACGCTAGAGGTGGAGGTCTTGACCTTCAGCGACTCGGGTACGATTCCCATCAGCGTGTCGGCGGAGAACGGGCAAGTCTCGGTCGTGACCGCCTGCGTGGGTGACCTGGACAGCGACGGCGACGTGGACGTGACCGATGTCATGATGGTGGCCAGCAAATGGAGCTGCCACCTTGGGGATGAATGTTACGATGCCCACTGCGACCTCGATGGCGACGATGATATTGACATCGCCGACGTCATGCAAGTGGCAGCTCAATGGGGAGAGCGCTGTTCTCCATAGAGGACCAATGTCTAGTTTCCAAATAAAGGAGGACACACAATGAACAAACACAGGACAGTCAAGCTAAGCATCGTTCTCGTGACGGCGATGATGGCCTTCTTTTTTCTCCGAGCCTCGGCCGGACAGGCCGAAGGAGCAAGAGGCGTCCTGCGCCAGTTGACGGACCTGGTTGCGCCAAGGTTAGACCGCGCCAACCGCCAGTTGACGGGCGTGGCTGCGCCAGCGTCAGACCGCGCCCTGCCTGCGACGCCGCGTGTTGTCCCGCTGGCTGGCAATCACCTGGCGATGGCCAGCCTCGCCTCCGCCGGCCAGGTGGTCACGCAGACCTTCACGCTGCAGGCCGGCTGGAACACCATCTACCTGGAGGTTGAGCCAAGCAACTCCTCTCCCCTGGTTGGCGTCGGGTTGTTGTTCAGCGCAGGGTGGTCGTCCCAGCTCGAGAGCGATCTAGATGCGGGCAACCTGCCGGACGCCCTTCGACAGACGTTCGACAACAACGGGATCACACTCTCTGACCGCATCTCGGTGACCAAGCCAGAGGACGACTATTGGCTGATATCCGATGACGGGGAGATGATTTCGTACGCCGTTTTCAAAGAAGTCGAAAACGGAGAGAGCGTGCTCAAGGTGTACAGCGCTGCCCTTTACGAGCAGTCCACCATTGAGGCGGTCTTTGGCGCCCTGGCCTGCGATGCCTGCCTGGAGAGCGTCTGGAAGTGGAACGTGCCGCAGTCCACGATGGATTACATCATTGATCCCGCCGAGGGACTGTGGGACGAGCCCGGCTGGAAGCGCTATTTCCCCGAGACGAGCCTGGGCCCGGACGACCTGTCGCGCGAGTTCCTGACCGACCTGCTGAGCCTGCACGCCAACACGGGCTACCTGGTGAAGCTGAAGGACGATGCCGGCGATGTGGAACTGACGGTGTCGGGTACGCCGGTGGCCCGCAACCACCTGTGGCTCAAAGGGTCGTACAACCTGGCCGGCTTCCCCATTGATCCCGATGCGCCCCCAACGGTAGGGACGTTCTTCCAGGCTCTGCAAAACGGCCCGTCGCCCATCACCGAGGTGCGTGCGCTGGGCAGCGACGGCCGCTGGGGTGTGTCACTCTCACCCGGTGATGTGCTGAATCACAGCCAGGCGTACCTGGTGTACTACGACGATCAGGACCCAGACGCGCCAGATGACTACACCGCACCGCTGAACATCGTGGACGGCGTCCTGGACGAACTGCAGTTCTCGCGTGGCTGGGGTGGGGGAAAGCAGTCCCTGACCATCGAGAATCTATCCTCCAGTGATGCAACGGTGACCGTGGCGCTCGTAGATGGGGCCAATGCTGCGGTGGCGCTTCGATATGTGGATGAAACGACCGACCCCGAGACCCAGGTGGATCTCAGGGCGAACATGGTCGAGATCACACTGGCCGCCGGCGACGCGGAGCGACTGGAATTCGTGGTGCTCTCCACTGAGCAGGCGGGCGATGGGGCGGCGCTTCTTCAGCTCTTCTCGGCCGATCTGGGGACGCGGTGGCTGATCCCGCTGTCGGCGGAGAGCGGCTCGCTGGCCGGGCTGTGGATCGGGGACGTGGTCGTCAACGACGTGAGCCAGGCCCGCCTGGGCGCTACCAACGTCGTGAGCGGCGCGCTGACCATCGAGCTGCGGCAGCGCGACGAATCGGGGATCCGCGGGGCGGCCGAGCTGACCGAGATCCCTTCGGGCGACACGGCGTCGGTGGCGATGACGGTCACGTTGGCATTCCCAGAGCTAGAAGACACGGTAGTCCCGCAGGTGATCACGGGGACCGCGCCGTACATTAGCGGCTACGTATACGAAGACACGAACCAGAACGGCCAGCCGGACGCGTCCGATGGGGCCTTCGAGGGCGTGACCGTGACGCTGGAGTCGGGCGCGGTGACGACCCATACGGTGACGGCTGATGATGGATCCTACCTGTTCGAAGGGCTGGACCCGGATACCTATGCGCTGACACTCGATCAGCAGCCGCCAGCCGGCTACACCGACGACTTCGACGTGACGCCGCCGGTGGAGGAGATGGATGCGCCGGAGCCGGCTACCGAGCCCAACATCTGGCCGGTGGAGGTGACCGTTGATGATGACGGTGTCACGCGCATCGAGTACGACGACGGGACGATAGACGATGATTTCCCGCGCTACGACGCCGAGGACAGTCGCGTCGAGCCCGAGTTGAACTTCGGTTATGTGACCACTTACGATGCCTCGCTGTGGACCGGCGTGTGCGCTGATCGCCTGGAGAAGCGGCGAGACCTCGACCCGGTGGTGAACGGCATCCTGGAGACAGAACTGAACAGCGCTGCGCTCAACCAGGGTTATGACGTTGACGACCAACTGCTGGGTGGCTCATCCCAGTACGTGATCTACGTTGAGGAACAGGGCGGCGCGGGCGAGGCCGGCCAGGGGATCGCCTGCGGCGAGATCGTGGTCGGGGCGCCGACGCGGTTCGAGGACGGGCAAGGCAGTGACTTCACCTTCAGGCTTCTGCTCCGTGTAGACGAGAATGGCACCACGGAGTTGCTGCCCTACTATGAGGTGGAGGACGGCCCGAGGGTCAGTTCGGCGGCCCTCAGCATCGAGGGGGCGCTCGTCCGCAGCGGAACGGTGGACTTCGGGGATACGTCGGGCCTGCTCGACTTCTTCATCACCATTGATCCCCAGGACCCGCTGAACCCCTTCAAGCACAAGTACCAGCCGGATCACGACAACCTGGACGTCAAGTTCAACGAGATTGATTTCGACGCCGTGGACCCGTACCTGTGGGAGGCCCCGGAGATCCGGCGACGCATCCAGTTGGAGCTGACCGAGCTGCCGCCGTATTCGGGTGAGGACGTGGAAGAGCTGGCCGCCGAGGTGGACTGGGGCGGCGCGACCTGGGGCGGCCTGTACAAAGAAGTGATCAAGGGCATCCACAAGAACGACATCACGGTGAAAGGCTACTTCGTCATCCGCCATGCGCTGATGGCTGAGGAGTTGGAAGATCAGCCGTATGACTGAGGTTGGAGGTTGGAGGTTGGAAGTTGGAGATTGGAGAGTGGTCAAGGTGAGGAATCTGCCACGAACCCTTCGACTAGGCTCAGGACAAGTTGCACGAATTAACACGAAAAATAAGAATTAGTGAAAATTCGTGTAATTCGTGGCAAAGAATTGATCGCTGAGGTAAGATTCGTTTATTCGTTGTTCCATTCGTTGACAGCAACCAAACCTAATCGCTAAACAAATGCAACCACGAAAGCCACGGAGGATTTAAGCATGAAGACTTCCAGGATTCTGAGGATTCGACATCTCGCGATGGTAGCGCTGACGCTGAGCTTGACGCTGGCGAGCGTCGGCAGCATGGCGCCGGCGGCGCTGGGCTACGATGATGGGCCGGGTGAGATGGCAGGGCCGGGCACGCCCGTGGCAGCGGCTAAGCTGCTGCCCGACGACGGGGATGGCGTGCCAAACTCCGTTTGGCCTCCCGCGATGCCCCCCCAGGTAACGGCGTCTGAGGAGGACGAGGTGCTATCGCGCGCGTCACAAGCGCCGTGGGCCGCCAGAACAAGGATCGCGGGCAGCGGCACACAGACCGCGAATGGCGGACCACTTTGGGGTAACCCTGCCGGCGACCAGGATGGCCGGTCTCGGATGGAAGCCGCTTCAACCGATAGCGTCATCACGGTCACCACCACCGCTGATGAATTTGGTTCAGGTGCGGGCTGTTCACTGCGCGAAGCGATCCAGGCGGCCAACACCGATACCGCCTTCGGGGGCTGCCCGGCCGGCAGTGGTGCGGACACTATCACCCTGCCTGCTGGCACCTACACACTTACCATCGCTGGGGCCACCGAAGATGCCAACGCGACAGGTGACCTGGATATCCTCAGTGACCTCACCATCAACGGTGACGACACGGACACGACCATCATTGACGCCCAAGGGCTAGACCGCGTGTTGCACGTTCATAGCGGCCAAACCGTTTCGGTAAACAATGTGACCATGACCGAAGGGCAGGCCCCCTCCCCTGACGACGGTGGCGGTATCGAAAACTCCGGGGGCACGGTGACGCTCAACAACAGCACCATCATCAGCAACACCGCCGCATGGTGCGGCGGCGGCATCTACAACAAGGGCACGGTGACGCTCAACAACAGCACCATCAGCAGCAACCACGCCAATGGCGGCGGCGGCGGCATCCACAACTACCCTGGGAGCACGGTGACGCTCAATAACAGCACCATCAGCAACAACTCCGCCGACTGGCGCGGCGGAGGTATCTGGGTTACCCTCCGGGGTGACGTGACGATCACGAACAGCACTATCAGCGACAACTCCACCGGAGGCAACGGTGGCGGCATCGAAAACTCCGACGGCACGTTGACGCTCAACAACAGCACGGTCAGCAACAACTCCGCCGAACGCAACGGCGGCGGCATCTATAACGAAAAGGGCACGGTGACGCTCGACCACAGCACCGTCATCAGCAACTCCGCCGAAGGCAGCGGCGGCGGCATCCACAACTACACGAGCTGCAGGCTGACGCTCACCAGCAGCAGCGTCAGCAACAACTCCGCCGAAGGCAGCGGCGGCGGCATCTACAGCTACGACTTCTGCTCGGTGGGCGTCAGCAACAGCAGTGTCAGTAACAACTCCGCCGGCTACCGCGGCGGAGGTATCTATAACAACGAGGGTGGCTCGCTGTCGGTCAAGAACAGCACCGTCAGCAACAACGACGCCATTGACCTAGGCGGCGGCTTCTTCAACAAGAGTAGCTCGGCGGGCGTCAGCAACAGCACCCTCTCCGGCAACTCAGCCAGCTCCGGCGGCGGCATCTACGTAATGTCTGGCAATTTTGGGGTCAAGAGCACCATCATCGCCGGCAACGACGCCAGCGCCAACGATGACTGTGCCTTCTCGGTCACCTCCCACGGCTACAACCTGGTGGGGGATGGCACGGGCTGCCCCCACGACGGCACCGGCGACCAGACAGTCGACCCCGCTGATGTTTTCGACACTGTGCTCTCGTCACTGCAGGACAACGGCGGCCCCACCTTCACTCAGGCGCTGTTGGAAGGAAGCCCGGCCATTGATGCCGGCTTTTGCCTCGACCTCTACGACGACCCCGTACTCACTGACCAGCGGGGCATGCCCCGGCACGGCGGCTGCGACACCGGGGCGTTTGAGACACCGCGTAGCCCGGACGAACTGGAGGTCACGACCACCGCCGACGAATTTGGCGAGAACCGCAGCGCCTGTTCGCTGCGCGAAGCCGTGCAAGCGGCCAACACCGACATGGGTTTCGGCGGCTGCTTCCCCGGTGATGGCGCCGACACCATCATCCTGCCTGCTGCCACCTACACACTTACCATCGCCGGGGTCAACGAAGATGCCAATGCCACAGGTGACCTGGACATCCTCAGTGACCTCACCATCAACGGTGACGACAGGGACACGACCATCATTGACGCCCAGGGGCTGGACCGCGTGTTGCACGTTCACAGTGACCAAGCCGTTTCGGTAGACAATGTGACCATCACCGGAGGGCAGACCCCCTCCGGTGACAACGGTGGCGGCATCGAAAACTCCGAGGGCACGGTGACGGTCACCAACAGCACCCTCAGCGACAACTCCGCCGACAACGCCGGCGGCGGTATCAATAACGACCAGGGCGACGTGACCGTCGGCAACAGCACCCTCTCCGGGAACTCAGCCGTCTACGGCGGCGGCATCGCGACCAGCGGCACGCTGACGGTCACCAACAGCACCGTCAGCGACAACTCCGCCGACAACAACGGCGGCGGTATCAATAACGACCAGGGCGACGTGACCGTCGGCAACAGCACCCTCTCCGGGAACTCAGCCGTCTACGGCGGCGGCATCGCGACCAGCAGCACGCTGACGATCATCAACAGCACTATCTCCTCAAATGACGCTGCACAGGGGGGTGGCGGTATCCACAGTGGTGGCGGGAACACGTCCATTCAGTTCACCACCATTGCGCTTAACACCGTCTCATCAGGTGGCGCCAATGTCCAAAGCGACGGGGGGAGTGTCGAGCTATTCGCCACGATCATTGCTAATCCCCTGGATGGGCCCAACTGTGACGGTGACGGGCTGACGTCCGCTGCTAGCGGCTACAATCGGACTAGTGATTCCTCATGTGAGCTGCATGGTGCGGATGACCAGGAAAACGTCACTATTGAGTTAGGTCCCCTGGCCGATAATGGTGGACCGACGCTGACACACAGGCCCGCACCGAGCGAAACGGTGGTGGACATCATGCCCAGGAGCGTGTGTGAAAGCGCCTTTCAGAATCTCGGTCTAGACCCCAAGGACCAACGGGGCAAGGATAGGCCTGCCTGGGGCATTCGCCAGGAGGGGGTTACTGTTGTTGAAAGCGAGTGGAAGTGTGATGCGGGCGCCGTCGAGCTGGGGGCGGAGGAGCATTACGTCTGCGGCCCGCCACTGCTGAAGGGTTGGGATGGGGGGGAGCCTGACTTCGGAGAATTCGGTTTTCGCTGTGCACATACGACGGCGCACGACGCCCTCCAAAAAGCCCAAACAGGGGATATCATCATTATCTCGGGCGTGGTGACCGAAACCGTGACGGTGAGCAAGACCGTCACCATCCGCGGGCCGGCCACCGAGGAATCCACGCCCGGCACCCACATGGGCATCGTCCAGGCGGCTCTGGATGAGCCAGATGGCGACGGGGCGCCCGGCAGTGTGTTTACCATCATCGCAGGGCCATCCGTCACCATTGAGCACCTGAACATCCGCCACGGGGATGCCAACCAGGGCGGTGGGATCAACAACGCTGGCGATCTGACCCTGGAGGGCGTGACCATCTACGCCAGCCACGCCATCACCGGAGGCGCGGTCTACAACAGCGGCACGTTGATGGTCACCAACAGCACCATCGTCAGCAACACCGCCAGCAGCGGGGCCGGCATCTACAGTGCCAGCACTGCGACGGTGATCCACGTGACGCTGGCGGATAACGACGGAAGCAGCATCCACAACGCTGGCACGGCAGGTTCGGTTGTTGTGAGTGGCACGATCCTCAGTGCGCCCGTTTCGGGAAGTCAGTGCACGGGTGATGTGACGTCCGAGGGTTTCAACCTGGTTCACGGTGCAAACTGCTTCTCGGACCAGGACTTACAAACCCCGCTCGAGAACAATGTCACCGGTGATCCCGTGCTCGGTCCCTTGCGCGACAATGGCGGCCCCACCCTCACGCGGGCCATCAGTGCCGACAGCGCGGCGGTAGAGGCCGGGCCGCTTGAGGCCGACTGTGCGGTCGAGACGGACCAGCGGGGCAAGGGGCGCCCCTTCGACGTCCCAGGTGGCGGCGGTGCCCGCTGCGACATCGGCGCGGTCGAGTACGGGTCGGATACGTTGACCGTCTGCGAGAAATGTGAAGCCGATCCGGACAATGGGCGCTTCAACGACCTGCAGGAGGCTTTGGACCGCGCCATGGCCGGCGATACCGTGGCCATCGAGGCCGGCGCCTACACCGGCAACTTCATTGCCTATAAGGACATGACGCTGCAGCACGCCGGCATAGACGTGGCCATGCTCAGCCAGGGTCAGTCGGTTGACGTCAGAGCCATCCTCCAGGCTTCGGAGCGCACCATCCGCGAACAGCACCACGTGCTGACCGAAACCCAGGCGTCAGGCCTCTCAGGCACGGTGCTGACAGTCCAGGCGTACTACCCGGTGACGTCAACCGGCAGCATTGCGGTAACCGGCGATGTCACAGTGACGCTTACGGGCTTGACGATGCGCCACGGGCTGAGCCGGCAGGGCGGCGGCGTCTACAACGTGGGACACCTCCACGTCATCAGATCAACGATTTCCGAGAACGCGGCGGTGAACGAGTTGCAGGATGGCATCACAGTGACCGTAGAAGCCCAGGGCGGCGCGATCTACAACCTCGGCCAATTGACGCTGGAGCGTAGCACCATCTCCGGCAACCGGTCGGAGTTCTACGGGGGAGCGATTTACACCGTGGGCTCAGATTCACAGGATGCGTCTGTAGATGTGGTTGCCAGCACGATCGCGAACAACAAGGCGGAAAAGCTCCCCCGGCAGCACGTCATCAACATCACGGATGCAGGGTTTGATCCGAGTGCACCAACGGTTGACTCTGGCGATGAGATCCAGTTCCAGGACCGCACGGCGGAGAAGCATTGGCTGGAGGTGCCGAAGGGGCAGGGCTGCACACCGGAGGGCCTGATCGAAGTGCCCCGGATGGGCGCAGGGCTATCGGAGCCACTCATCTGTACCGTGAGCCAGGGCCAGGTTATCGTCACCGTTAGGGACAGAGACAATCCAGCGCTCAGCATCCAGATTGAAGTCAATGCGCTCAGCTTCAAGCCGCAAGCCCACGCCATTTACGCGACTGGCAGGGGTGACGTTACTGTCGCCCGCTCGATTGTCGTCCATAGCGCCGGCTCTGGAGATAACTGTGAGGCACAGGGTCTGTACGCAAGCATCGGGTCAGGGAAATACAATCTGGTGAGCGATTCAACCTGTAACTTGACGGATGATACGGATTTGCGGCCCGGGCAGGAAGGATACGGTGATGTCGAGTTGGGCCCTCTGCAGGATAACAATGCCATAGATCATGAAGACAATCTGATCACGGGCTATACGTACAGCCATGCACTAAGACCTGGCAGCCCGGCCATTGACTATATCCCGCCCGATCCCGATGTCTGCGGCGCGGCAAGTCAACATACGATCAATATCGCGTCGGGGAATCTGGACCTGACTATCGAGGCCGGGGACATCGTGCAGTGGACTACCAATACGGTCTCCAGGACCATAGCCTTGAACGACGGCGAGGCCAACGCCAACCTCGTGGCCGTGCCTGCGGGCGGGAGTTCGCGCGATGTGCAGCTCGCCGAGGTCGGCGACTACCCGTACCGTGTATACAAAAATGACAGCCGGGCAGAGATCGCCCACGGGACAATCGAAGTCCAGTCTCGGACGCGTGAGACGGACCAGCGCGGTACAACCCTGCCCCAGCGCGGCACGGGGGGAACGTACTACTGCGACGTCGGCGCCTACGAGTTCTCGCCCTGGGTCGTGGGCCAGCCGCTGCCGCGACCACCGGCCGCCATCGGCGCCCAGGGTCCGCAGTGGGACGTGGCTGAAGAGCAGTCGTATCATGCCTGGAGTTCCGCGACGGCGCTGGACTACGCGCTGCGGCCATCGCCCTTGGGCGGCGTCACTATGGAGCCGGTGGAGATCGTCGTGAACTGGCAGAAGGATCAGGACCCAATGAAAGCCAAAATGACCCAATACGGCATCGTCGAGTGGCCCGATAAGCCCCAGATCCACGCGTCGGGGGCGCGGGTCAACCTGATACACGACGGCGTGAGCGACGGGTTCCAGCCCTCGGGCGGGCAGGCCTTCGAAGGCCTCAATCCGAAGGAGGACGTGACAGTGTTGACTGCCGGCGTCTTCACGCGAACGGAATTGACGGACTTGAATAATCCAGGCGATTCGTACTCCGTCCTGCAGTTCGTGAAGGGCGCTCAGGCCAATATCATGCTGAAGGTGCAGGTGGTGAAAACAGTGGGCTGGAACACGCCAGGCGTCAGGGACGTGCGGGAGGAACGGGCCGTCTGCGAGATCGGCCGCGAGATCCGCTACCGGTCGTTCGAGGACGCCGTCGGCACGCTCCCCGGCCACGAAGATCCCCAAGGCCTGGCCGGCCAGATCCTGGAGGGCGACGCCTTTGACGGCATCCGCACCACCGCTGACCTGGCCTGGGCGCAGAACACGGTGGATAACCTCATTCCCCCCGCCCACATCCAGGACACCCGCGAGGGGCCCATCATCCCTATTTTGAACACAGCGCCGACACAGCTCAGTGGCGACTTGGTCACCGGTGACCACGATCTGCGTATCGCCTGGTACCGGCCGGACGGGCGCAACGTGGCCTGGCCACTGAAAACGGTGGGCTACCGCTGTGATTGGCCGGCCGATCCGCCGGAGATCGTGATCGCCAGCGAGCTGGGCTCGGAGGTCGGTGGCCAGCCAGTCTTGAGCTCTGATCGCTACAGCGACCTCGCGATTTATCACCAGCCTGACCCGACGCTGCCGGGCTTCAACCCCAACGACGAGCACGCGCTGCTGGCATCGTCGAACCTGGGCAACTCGGCCCCCGCTCTGTACGCCCTGCGTACTGACCTGTGGGATCCGCAGAACAAAGAGGAGACGAGCGAACCTTACGCCCTGCTCAAGTACCGCGATCCGCGAGAGGATGACCAGATCAAGATCCAGATCTACAAGGTTGTCCTGACTCGCGCGGCGGAGGAAATCACCGACATCACACCCGACCCCGGCACAATCACCCTCCTCGCCAGCACGGCCGCGGGGGTGGCGCGGTCGGAGACTGGCCACAGCGAGGTTTCCCAATCTCTAATCTCCAATCTCCAATCTCTAACAGTACGCGTTGCCGACGGCAATCTCCCCCCCGGCGGCGACGTCACCGTGCCCGTAGAGGCACTGGGTGCCCGCGACCTGCGGTCGGCCACCATCAAGGTGTCGTATGATCCGACGAAGCTCACACCGACGGCGTGTACCACCAATCGCCTGGACTTCGTGGAGCGACTCTACGGCCCGCAGATCAGCACCGACGGGCCGGCGCAGCCCTTCCGCACAGTGCACATGCGGGCCAGCCTCGACGCCGGCACGGATGCGCAGTACGAGTGGGACTTCGGTGACGGGACAACGCGCATCGCCGGTGATGAGGTCAGCCACGTGTACGGCGCGGTCGGGATGTATACCGTGATAGTGACGGCCACTAACGGTCTGTTTGACCCAGTGACAGCAGACACGCAGGTCGAGGTTGCAGAAGGTACGGTCCCCGGCTCCCTGGATGACGATGACACGACCGGCTGTCGGATCGAGGCAGATGGCGAATTGACCATCGAGCTCAAGTCGCGGAACAAGCACGGCCTGAGCGGGAACCTGCTGCTGAGCGAGCTGACTTTTGAGGCCGTTGGTGACCCGCCAGCGACGGACACCACCACCGATCTGGATCTCACGTCCATCAGCCTCTTCGGCCCGGGCTACGAAGAGCTGGGTTTCAACATCACCGCCGGCAACCCCATCTACGCTCCCACACCGCTGCGGGGACTGCTCGACATCCAGCCCTGCGAGCAGACCCAGGCGGCGGATTTGGCAGCGCGGCCGTTCTGGAGGGACTTCAAGGACATGCTCTGGGCGCGGGCGGCGGGGGACATGCAGGTGCTGTACTTCTATCCGCTGCAGCCCGGCTTCTACCTGGCGGATGATCATGCAAAGGCTCTCGGTCTCGTCCAGCCCGATGATCCGAACGCGGTACTTAGCCCGGATGAGCGCGTGGGCAAGTGCGTGCCCTGGATGGACAAATTAACCACTGGTGTAGACGTTGACTTCAGGGACTATCTGGACACGACGGATCTACATGCCACGGTCTATCCCGTTGCCTACCACGCGGACTGGCCCGACCTGCCACCGCTGCTGAGCGTGGGCGAGACGGTGTACGAGCGCGCCAAGAGCGGCATCTCAGGCGTGGCCAACCAGTTGGCCGTCTCGCGCATCTACGACGACCTGGCGCCCGGATCGTGGAACAACGATGCGGAGAAGATCGTGATCGAAGGCGCCGAGGTGCAGCGGTCGCTGGCGGAGCTCATTGATCCCATCGGCGAGGTGCGGGTGCACCTGGACATGAAGATCAACGACAACTGGAGCCTGCCCACCGAGATTCAGACCAAACGCCTGTTGTTCGGCGGCGGCCAGGCCGTCGTCGGCAACAAGACCAATCCCGATCTGGCGTTGCCCTTCTCGCTGCGCAGCCGCATCCTGTTCGACGACAGCGTGGGCGAGCTTATTTTCCGGGGGTACTACGACGGTACGTCGCCGGAGTACATCAAAGGCGACCCGCTGCTGTTGCTGAACGTGATGTCGAAGTCCGACAAAACAAGATTGTGGAGTCTGTGTCCGGGCGGCGGCGACAGCTATCCCTTCGATGACACCAACTGCGGGAAGTACAAGAAAGCCATCGAAGATCTCTATCACAAGACCCGCAATCCTCGACAGGTTGATCTGTGCCGAAAGCCGGACGGCACGCTGTATCCGGACGGATCAAGAGATGACACTCAGTTGCCGAAGGATGGACAAGACCTGAACGATCTGATAGATGAGAAGGAGGGAGAAGACCCAGATTTCGATTACGATGAGTACAATAGTGCCTGTGAAGGGGACTCGTACCGTGACCTGGCGCCTGATACAGACTTCCTGATCAGCGTGCAAGATGCGGACGACAACGGCGTCCCCGAGCCCTACGAAGGCCTGGGCAAAGGCAAGGCCTTGAGCGCCGGCAACGCGGCGGGCACTGGCTACATCACCGTGGCCTACAACAACGACGCCAGCCTGGGCGGGCTGCCTGTGTCACTCCAGGTCATCAAGGTGGGCTGCACCAAGAACCACCTGGGCGAAGACAGCACCTATCGCGGCAACTTGCTGGTGATCAAGTCGGACAACCTGTTCGACGAGAAGCTCACCCTGCGCCACACTGGCGACTTCGGCGGCCAGCCCGGCAACTTCGAGTTCGAGTGGTGGATCGCCGAGGTAGACGAGACGGGCGTCTCGCCCACGGCGCTGCCGCCCAACTACCCGTGGAAGAAGTGGACGCGACTGGAGCCTGGGACAGACGCCATCGGCCCCGAGATCACCATCGAGGGCGCCAATCCCACCACGCTGAGCGACAACTGGCTCATCATGCGCTACAAGAACTACCCCTGCTGCGGCAACAACTACCGCTGGAGCGCGTTTGCCGGCGATCCCTCGGCCAAACCGTCCGAGGTGCGGGGGCAACTCGCCGAGGGCTGGATCAAGCGCGTGGTCGGCGCGCTCAACCCCTTTGACACACGGGTGGACGACTTCGTCAGCACGCCGGTCAACACCGCCGTGGACATGATCCGCCAGGCCGGCCCGCGCTACGAGGGCCCGGTGGCCATGAGCAACGACCCCGACGTCCTCAACAGCATGGGCCTGATCGAAGCCTACCAGACGGTGCTGGACCGCGGGCGCGATCTGTCCATTGATTCCAGCATCAACCACCAGGGGGCCAACGCCGCGTTGCTGAACGTCACTTCCCGCATCGCCGACCTGTACATGCTGCTGGGCAACGACGCCTACATGGACGCCCTGGACCCGACGATTGGGCTGGGCACGAGCAGCGCGCTGGCCTCAAGGGCGCCGATCATCTTCTCATTCATGAACCAGTTCCGCTCCGACAGCTTCGGCCTGATAGACGAGGAACTGGGCCTGCTGCGCGGGCGGGACGAGACCCTGGGCGGAGTGGCTGCCGCGCCGACCTACAACCGCCTGACGTGGAACTTCACCAACGGCGACGGCGAGGTGGCCTACGTGATGAACTACAACACTAAGGACATGAACCAGGACGGCTTCGTCAACGAGGCCGACGCAGCCATCATGTACCCGCAGGGCCACGGGGACGCCTGGGGCCACCACCTGACGGCCATCAAGAAGTACTACGAACTGCTGCGGCACCCCAACTATACCTGGGTGCCGAGGGCGGAGCCGGTCAGCGTGGCCGGCGCGCCGGTGGTGGTGGACTACTACGACGAGCGCCGCTTCGCCATCTCCGCCGCAGCCAAGGCACGCATGGGGGCGGAGATCGTGGACCTCACCTACCGCAAGCAGTACTCGGACCCCGATAGCCAGGAGTACGTGGATAGCCACGTGGACGCCTCCGATGGCCGAAAGCGGGCCTGGGGCGTGGCCGACTGGGCCCGGCGCGCCGGGCAGGGCGCCTACTTCGACTGGGTGATGGCCAATGCCATCATCCCGCCGGAGGACGACCGCTACACCGATGTGCGCAAGATTGATCGCACGACGGTGCTGGAGATCGGTGAGGTCTCCGACCAGTACCGGCAGATCCAGAGTCAACTGGACGATGCCGACGGCGGGCTGAACCCGCTGGGGCTGGCCCAGGGCGCTGTGCTGTTCGACCTGGACCCATCCCTGATCGCAGGGGGCGTGACCCACTTCGAGCAGGTCTACGAGCGGGCCCTCGCCAGTCTGGGCAACACCTTGATCCTGTTCGACTACGCCAACGAGATGAAGATGGCGGAGCGCGCATCACAGGACGCGCGCCGTGGCTTCGTGACCACCATCATCGAAAAGGATACGGCGCTGATCAACTCGTTGATCGAGCTCTTCGGCTACCCTTACGACGCCGACATCGGGGTGAACGGCACCTACCCTGAGGGCTACGACGGGCCCGACATCTACAACTACGATCTGTGGGACCGCACCGAGCTGACGGATGCTGAGAAACGGTGTGGCGAAGACGAGATCAACGCTGGGCTGTGTGCTGCTGAGACGAAAACATATCTGGTCGGTTTCAATTCCATGCCTTGTATTAAGTTCTTCCCAGAGCCCATTGAGTCCACTCAAGATGGTGGGGACGTATGTAAGTCAATCGGTAACACTGAACCTCTGACCCTCACCGTCGAGTACCGGATCGGTGTTGGGCTGGACGCCGGCCGAGGTCGGTTCAGGCCGGAGTCCTGGCTCCCGGACAGCGCACGCAAGGCGCCGGGCGAGATCCAGAACGCGCTGCAGGCTCTCAACCAGGCGCGTCTGCAATACGAGATGGCGATCAGGGTCTATGAGAACCACGTTGAAAAGATGGTTTCGACCCAGACGAAGATCGAAGAGCGAGCGGAATACCTCGACAAGAAACGCGAACTGAAACATGATGCAAGGTGGACAATATATGGCCTTGATCAGGCAATACGGCTTGGCAAGGCATTTGTGAGAGTTGCCAAGACCGTCGGTGCAACGTCGAAAGACTTTGCCGCCGCTACGAAGGAGTGTCCTCCGGAATCGCTTGGTATGTCCAATGATGCAACGTCAATAGCACGTTGTACCGTGTTGTATGTGGGGGCGGGCTTGAACTTGGGCAGCATGATTGTCTCTGACATTATCGAGGGGATCATTGATCTCGAGGGATATGCGAAAGATGCGGCAAAGACTGCCCTGGAGGAGGAGCTATTCAATCTCGAAGCCGACTACGATCTCGAGCAGTACGCCAAGCAGATGGGAGGGCTGCTGCGGGAGGAACGACAGTTCAAACTGGCGCTGTACCTGGCCATGGACAGAGTCAACGGGGCACAGGGCAACTACGATGCCGCACTGCAGAAAGGGTTCCGCAAGCTTCAGGAGCTGATCCGCCTGCGCAAGCGCTGGGCCGGCCAGATCTCCGAGCAGCGCTACAGCGACATGGCCTACCGCATCTTCCAGAACGACGCCCTGCAGAAGTACCGCCAGCAGTTCGACCTGGCCCAGACCTACACCTACCTGACGGCGGCGGCCTACGACTACGAGACCAACCTGTCCCGCGACGATCCGGCCATGGGCAACCAGTTCCTGCGCAACATCGTCGGGGCGCGCACGCTGGGTGAGGTGAGGCTGCTGCGTCCCCTGCCGATCGAGCCCATCGTCGGCTCCGGCGGCCTGGCCGACCCGCTGGGGCGCATGAAGGACAACTTCGAGGTGCTCAAGGGGCAGATGGGCTTCAACAACCCGCAGTTCGAGGCCAATCGCTTCTCACTGCGCAGCGAGCTCCTCCGCCTGCGCGACGACTCCGACACCAACTGGCGGCAGGAGTTGATGCGCTACTACACGCCCAACATCTACAACCACGACGACGTTGCCCGGCTGGCCAAACAGCCCTACGGTGAGGTCGGCTCGCAGCCTGGGCTGGTCATCCCCATCGGCTCGACCGTCACCGAGGGCTTGAACTTCTTCGGGCAGCCGCTCGGCCCCGGCGACAGCGCGTACGACGCCACCCAGTTTGTGACCAAGATCGCCGCCGTCGGCGTCTGGTTCGAGGGCTACGACACGGACCGCCTGGCCCAAACCCCGCGCGTGTACCTGCTGCCGGCGGGCAGCGACGTCGTCCGGCCGCGCAACACCAGCGGAACCCTGCGCTACTGGAACATCGTCGAGCAAATGCTGCCGGTGCCGCACCCCATCGGCCAGGCCGACCTGGAGAACCCAGACTGGATCGCGCGCAACGACGGCCTGGACGGGCAACTGTTCGCCATCAAGCCGTATACCCGCTTCCGCGCCTACCCGTTTACCTCTGACTTCAGCGCGGACGAGATGAACACCGACACCCGTCTCATCGGCCGCTCGGTGTGGAACACCGAGTGGCTGCTGGTCATCCCCGGCACTACCCTGCTGGCCGACCCGCAGGTGGGGATCGAACGGTTCATCGAGGACGTGGACGACGTGTACATCTACTTCCAGACGTATGCGTATGCGGGGAATTAGAGGTTGGAGGTTGGAGGTTAGGGATTGGAGATTGGAGAGTGGTCAAGGTGAGGAATCTGCCACGAATTGCACGAATTAACACGAAAAATAAGAATTAGTGAAAATTCGTGTAATTCGTGGCAAAGAATTGATCGCTGAGGTAAGATTTGTTTATTCGTTGTTCCATTCGTTGACAGCAACCAAACCTAATCGCTAAACAGATGCAACCACGAAAGTCGCAGAGGATTAAAACATGAAGACTTCCAGGATTCAGATACTTCGACATCTCACGATGGTAGCGCTGGCGCTGAGTATCGCCTTGCTGAACGTCGGCAGCACGATGCCGGTCGCACTGGGTTACGTAGATGGCCCGGTGAGTGCACCCGTGGCGAGGGATAGGCTGGCAGAAAACGCCGTGAACGGCCTCCAGCAGGAAGAGAGCCGGTCTGCCACAGTACTGGCGGCGACTTTCGACGTCGCCTGCGGAGATGTCTATGGTCCGAGCGGCCTGATCGCGGCCATCGGGGAGGCCAACGGCAACCTCGAGGACGATGTCATCAACTTGGCGGCTGACTGTGTCTATATACTGATAGCTCAGGACAACGACACCGACGGTCCCAACGGGTTGCCCTCTGTTCTCACTGATGGGGGCCATCGCGTCACCATCAATGGCAACGGAGCCGCCATTGAGCGCAGCACTGTCTTCGGCATACCTGCGTTCCGCATCTTCCACGTATCGTCTGGCGGTGACCTGATCCTCAATGACCTGACCGTCAAGAACGGCCGGACCCTGACTGAGGCTGGCGGCGGCATCTACAATGCCGGCGCCCTGACGCTCAACGATAGCACCGTCCGCGACAACACCACCGGCGACGGGGATGACACCGTGGGCGGGGATGCTGGGGACGGCGGCGGCGTCTACAACGCCGCTGACGCTCATCTGACATTGACCAGCAGTACCGTGAGTGACAACGCCACGGGCGCCGGCGGCGATCAGGTCGCCTCTGCCCAGACTGGCCGCGCTGGACACGGCGGCGGCATCTACAGCAGCGGCACAGTGACGGTCACCAACAGCACCGTCAGCGGCAATGCCACAGGTCCCGGCGGCGATGGCCTGACTGTACCCGGCGGAGACGGTGGGTACGGCGCGGGTATCTATAACGTGGACACACTGACGCTCAGCAGCAGCACTGTGGTCAGCAACACCACGGGCGCCGGTGGCTCCGGCTCCTCTGCCGGCGACGCTGGCTCCGGTGGCGGCATTTCGAACTCCGGCGCCGTGACGGTGACGAACACCATTATTGCTAACAATGCCGTAGCCAGCGGCGGGGCCGGCCCGGACTGTCAGGGCGCGTTAAGTTCCCAAGACTACAACTTGATTGAAAGCACCAGCGACTGCACCATCGGCGGCGTCACAGCACACAACATTACCGGCCAGGACCCCCAGATCGGCCCCCTGCGCGACGGCGGCGGTTCCACCGAGACCCACGCCCTACTTTCGGGCAGCCCGGCCATTGACGACGGCAGTGACGCCGACTGTCCGGCAGCCGACCAGCGCGGCGTCGCCCGGCCACAAGATGGGGACGACAACGGCGCCTCCACGTGCGACATCGGCGCCTACGAGAGAGGCTACGTCCCGCTGTGGACTGTCACCACCACCGCCGATGATTTCGGGACGATTGACGACGCCTGTTCGCTGCGTGAAGCCATCCAGGCCCTCAACACGAATCAGGATTTCGGCGGCTGTCGCATAGATGCCGGCAATCACACCATCACCCTGGCCGCCGGTACCTACGCGCTCACCATCGCTGGCTCCGGGGAAGACGCCAACGCCTCGGGCGACCTGGACATCACGTCCGACCTCGTCATCAACGGCGCCGGGGCGGACACCACCTTTATTGATGCCAACTACCTTGATCGTGTGTTGCACGTCCATAGCGGTGCTACTGTGGAACTAAGAAATGTGACTCTGACTGATGGCTTAACGCCGGCCAACGGGCCAGGCGGCGGCGTCTACAATGCCGGTAGCCTGACGATCACGAGCAGCCAGGTGGTATCCAACACCACGGGCTTTGGCGCCAGCAGCGTGGGGGGCGACGGTGGGGACGGTGCCCACGGTGGCGGCATCTACAACACTGGCCAGTTGACGCTCACCAACAACAGCTTCGTAAGGGGCAATATCACTGGCCTTGGCGGCCTTAGCACCGGCGGCAACGGTGGGGCTGGAGGCCACGGCGGCGGCATCTACAACGCGGGCCAGTTGACCGTCTCAGTCAGCGTCGTGGAGGACAACGCTACCGGTGCTGGAGGTAATGCTATCCGCGTGACTGAGACCATCACCGGGGGCGCTGGTGGCTCTGGCGGCGGTATCTACAACACGGGTCACGTGACCGTCACCGCCAACAGCACCGTGGGAGGGAACTCCACTGGCCCTGGCGGCGCTGGGGTCGGCGGTGACGGTGGGGCTGGCGGCTCAGGCGGCGGCATCTACAACACCGGTCAGTTGATCAGCGACAACGGCTCCATAACAGAGAACACCACCGGCGCTGGCGGCGATGCCACCAGCGGCAGCGGTGGCGATGGCGGCTTAGGCGGCGGCATCTGCAGCACCGGCCAGGTGACAGTCACCAACAACAGCTTGGTAGGAGAGAACACCACCGGCGCCGGCGGCACTGGCGATGCTCATGATGGAGGGGGCGGCGCCGGCGGCATCTACAACGACGAGGGCGCGATGACGGTCAACGACAGCACCGTCAGCAGCAACTCCTTCGGCGGCATCGTAAACGACAACGGCACGCTGACGGTCACCAGCAGCACCGTCAGCAACAACTCTGGCGGCGGCATCGGAAACTTCGAGGGCACGCTGACGGTCACCAGTAGCACCGTCAGCAACAACTCTACCGAATACGACGGCGGCGGCATCTGCAACTGGGCGGGCACGGTGACGGTCTCCAACAGCACCGTCAGCAACAACTCCGCTGGCGGCGCGGGCGGTGGCATCGTAAACTACGGTGACCTCACGGTTGCCACCAGCACCGTGAGCGATAACAACGCTGGTTCGGGCGGTGGCATCAGCAACAGAGGCACGGCGAGCATCACCGACAGCACCATCTCCGGCAACTCGGCCACTCACGGTGGCGGCGGCATCAGTAACTTCCAGGGCACGCTGACGCTCAACAACAGCACTGTGAGCGATAACGACGCCGAACGCGGCGGTGGTATCTACAACCTCTTTGCCACGATGAGCATCACCGATAGCATCGTCAGCAACAACTCCGCCGAAGGCGAAGGCGGCGGCATCAACAACTACATGGCGGGCACGATGACGGTCACCGACAGCACCGTCAGCGACAACTCCGCCGAAGGCTACGGCGGCGGCATCTTCAACGAATATTCGGCCACGCTGGCAGTCACCAACAGCACCGTCAGAAACAACTCCGCCGGATACGGCGGTGGAATCAGTAACGACGGCGACATAGCGGCAAACGGCGCCATGACGGTAACCCAAACCACCGTGGTCAACAACTCCGCCGATTTCGAGGGCGGCGGCATCCGCAACAGCGGCACGATGGCGCTCATCAACAGCACGATCTCCACAAACTCTGCGAACTGGGGCGGCGGTATCTACGATCGTTTCGGCAACGTAGATGTTCGATTCACGACCATCGCCGGCAACTCTGCCGTGCAGGAGGGCGCCAGTGTCTATAACGGGGCGGGTAATGTCACTCTACTGGCCACGATCATCGCGGAGCCCCAGGGCAAGCCCAACTGTGCCGGTGACGGGCTGACGTCTACTGGTGGCGGCTTCAACCGCATCAGTGACACGTCGTGCCAGCTCCAGAACGCAACGGCCGACGACAAGGAAAACGCGGTCATCCAGTTGCTTCCTCTGGCCGATTATGGCGGACCGACACTGACGCACAAGCCAGTAGCCAGTCTGGACAACGAGGTCGTAGACATCATGAGCGGAACACTGTGCATACAGGTCTTCGAGCCGGATGAAGCCGTAGATCAGCGCGGCAAGCATCGGCCCAGCATAGGCGTTCGTGTGGAGGGCGTCTTCGTCTCTCCAGATGATGCGCCGTGCGACGCCGGCGCGGTCGAGTTACGGACCAGGGTGCAGCGCGTCTGCGGCCCACCGCTGGCGCATACCAACGACGCCGGCGAGTTCGTGGTCGAGCCTGAATTCGTTGGTCGCTGCTTCTGGCCGACGATTGCCTATGCCCTTCAACAAGCAGAAGAAGGCGATACCATCATCGTCTCCGGTACCGTATCCGAAACTGTGACGGTAGATAAGAGTGTCACCATCGAGGGGCCGACGCGGGAAGAGATCACGCCCGGAACCCACATGGGCATCGTCCAGGCTGATCTAGATCAGCCTGACGGCAGCAGGACCCGCGGTAGTGTGTTCACTATCCCCGAAGGGATATCCGTCACCATCAAGAACCTGAACATCCGCCACGGCGATGCTGGCATGGGCGGCGGGATCAACAACAGCGGGCTGTTGACGCTGGAAGGCGTGACGATCTACGACAACGCCGCCAATTGGGGCGGAGCGATCTACAACAGTGGCGCGTTGACCGTCGAAAACAGCAGTCTGCTCGATAACCTGGGCGAGAACGGTGGCGCCGGCATCTACAATGCCGCGGCCGGCACGGCGCGCGTGACACATGCCACGCTGGCCGACAACATCATTCCCGGCTGGACCGCCCGCACAATTCCGGGCATGCCGGATGACGACGATTTGGCCTTGTGGCTGCCTTTCGACGAATCGTCAGGCGCCACTGAGTTCGCCGACGAATCGGGGCACGGGCGGAATGGGAGCTGTTCTTCCCCCCATTGCCCCACTGCGGGCGCTAACGGGCATCACGGGAAGGCCTTGCGGTTTGACGGGTCGGATGACTACGTGGAAGTTCCCCATAGCGATGGCCTCAACCCAGCCGCTATGACCATCGCCGCCTGGATCAAAGCCGACACCTGGGCGACCGAGTACTGGGAGGGCGTTGTGGTCTCAAAAGATGATTGGGAATCCGACGTCCGCGGCTACACGCTGCGCACCGGCGAGAACGGCCGCCTCTCTTTTGCCCTCCCGATTGATGGGACATGGGAGCAAGCACTCTCGGGTCAGGTCATGTCCACCGGAACGTGGGTTCACGTGGCAGGAACTTACGATGGCAACACCATCAAGGTGTTCGTCAACGGCACTGAGCAGGCTTCGACACCTGCCTCCGGCTCCTTCGTTGCCTCGTCCTATCCCCTGAACATCGGGCGCTCGCCTTATGCCACGAACCGACTTTTTGACGGTACGATTGACGATGTGGTCATCTACAACCGCGCGCTCTCGGAGGAGGAAATCGAGCTGCTCTACGCTTCTTCTGCCGACGGCGCCTATGCGGTGTACGCTGTGGACATGGACGAGGACGGTGACCCCGACGTCTTCTCCGCTTCTTACAACGACGACAAGATCGCGTGGTATGAGAATGCTGGTACCGGCAATGGCAGCGCCTGGGTCCCCCACATCATCTCTACCGCTGCCGATGGCGCTCGGTCGGTGTACGTGGCCGACGTGGACGGGGATGGCGACCTGGATGCCCTATCCGCTTCGTACAACGACGACAAAATCGCGTGGTACGAGAACACGGATGGCGATGGCACCGCCTAGACCTCCCACACCATTGTTGACGTCAACTCCATCCCCGACAGCAACCGCGCTGACGGCGCTATGTCAGTGTTTGCGGTAGACGTGGATGGAGATGACGATACCGATGTCCTCTCGGCTTCCGAGAACGACGACAAGATCGCCTGGTACGAGAACAGGCTCGACGACGTTGGGTGCACTCCATCAACGCCGGCCCTCTGCTGGATCCCCCACACCATCTCCACCGCCGCCAACGGGGCCCAGTCGGTGTACGCCGCGGATGTGGACGAGGACGGTAACGTGGACGTCTTCTCCGCTTCCTACAACGATAACAAGATCGCCTGGTATGAAAACAAGCTCGACGACCCTGGCTGCACTCTGTTGGCGCCGGCGGCTTGCTGGAGCGCCCATACCATCTCCATCGCCGCCAACGGCGCCCGGTCAGTGTACGCGGCGGATGTGGACGGGGACGGCGACCTGGATGCCCTCTCCGCTTCCCAAAACGACGACAAGATCGCCTGGTACGAGAATACGAGTGGCGATGGCGCCGCCTGGACCACCCACATCATCGTTGATACCCACTCCGGCGCCGACCGCGCTGATGGCGCTCGGTCGGTGTACGCGGCCGATGTGGACAGGGATGGCGACCTGGATGCCCTCTCCGCTTCCTACGATGACGACAAGATCGCCTGGTATGAGAACACGGATGGCGATGGCACGGCCTGGACCGCCCACACCATCTCCACCGACGCCGACGGCGCTCGGTCGGTGTTCGCGGCGTTCGTGGACGAAGACGGCAACGTGGACGTCCTTTCCGCCTTATACGACGACGACGAGATCACGTGGTACGACAACCCGATCGGCGCCATCGGAAGCAGCATTTACAACGCGAACCCGGCAGCAGACTCTGTCACCGTAAGCGGCACGATCCTCCAGTCGGCCGGCCTGGCCGAAAACCAATGCTGGGGCGAAGTGACGACCGGCGGCTACAACTTGCTCCACGGCGGGACGTGCTTCACCCTGGGCGGCACTGACATCAGCGGCGACCCGGAACTCGGGCCCTTGCGCGACAACGGCGGCCCCACGCTGACCCGCGCCCTGAGCACGGCCGACAGCCCGGCGGTGGAGGCCGGCCCGTTTGAGGCTGACTGCGCGGTCGAGACCGACCAGCGCGGCAAGACGCGCCCGTTCGACAGCCCCGGTGGCGGCGGCGTCCGCTGCGATATCGGCGCGGTCGAATACGGAGCGGACACGCTCCTCGTCTGCGAGACATGCAACCCCGATCCGGACAACCTGCGCTTCACCGACCTGCAAGAGGCCCTGCACCGCGCCATGGCCGGCGATGTCATCGCGGTCGAGGCCGGCGCCTACACCGGCAGCTTCACCGCTTACAAGAACGCGACGCTGCAACATGCCGGCATCAATGTGGCAACGCTGAGCCAGGATCAGCCCGTTGGTGTCAGAGCCATCCTCCAGGCCTCCGAGCGCACGATCCGAGAACAGCACCGCTTGCTGGACGAGACGCAGACGGACGGTCTCTCAGGCACGGTGCTGACGATCGAGGCCTACGAGTACCCGGCGGGGCCAGCCGGCGCCATAGCCGTGACCGATGATGTCACCGTGACGCTGCGCGGGCTGACGATCCGCCACGGGTTGAGCCGGCAGGGCGGCGGCATCTACAACGTGGGCCACCTCTATGTCTACACATCCACCATCTCCGAGAACGCGGTGGTGAATGGGCTGCAAGGCGCCACGGTGGTTACCGAGGCGATGGGCGGCGCCATCTACAACGTCGGCGACTTGACGCTGGAGCGCAGCACCCTCTCCGGCAACCAGTCCGAGTACTATGGCGGCGCGATATACAACGACGGTTCGGGCTCCGGCGGGATACCCGCTACTGTGGAGGTGGACTTCAGCACCATCGCCGAGAACAGGGCGGAGAAAATCGGCGCGCAGCGCGTCGTCAACATCAAGGATGCGGGGTTCGATCCGGGCACACTAACAGTTGACTCCGGCGATCATATCCAATTCCAGGACCAGACAGCAAACGCGCACACGCTGGTCGTGGATGGCGAGGGATGTAACCTGGCCGAAATCGAAGTGCCCCGGCAGGGCGGAGGCCTATCGGAGCCATTGATATGTTCCGTGAGCGATGACCCGGTTACCATCACCGTTCGTGACAAAGACAACGCATCGCTCAGCATGAACATTACGGTCAACGCCCTCGGTTTCACTCCGGAGGCCCACGCCATTTATGTCAGCGGCGGTGAGATCACCGTCCACCGATCGCTTCTCGTCAAGAGCTCTGGCTCTTCTGGAGACAACTGCGGGTTTGGTGGTATGGGGTCGCTCATTCAGTCAGAGGGATACAATCTGGTGGACGATGACTCTTGCCGCCTGACGGGGGGCACGGATCTGCGGCCGGCGACCGAACCCAACCTCGCTGCCCGGCTCGGCCCGCTGCAGGATAACAACGCCATTGATTTCGTGAACAATTGGATCTCGGGCTACACGTACTCCCATGCCCTGAAACCCGGCAGCTCGGCCATGGACCACATCCCGCCCGACGAGTGCGGGGCGGCAACGCAACACACCATTAACATTGCTTCCGGAAGTCTAGACCTGACGATCGAGGCCGGGGACGTGGTGAAGTGGACACACACGGCCGACAGCACGGTGGCCCTGGACGATGGCGAGGCCAACGTCAACCTCGTCGCGGTCCCGGCAGGTGGGCAGTCGCGCGAGGTGCAGTTTACCGAGCCTGGCGATTATCCGTACCGGGTCTATGCCAACGACACCCGAGCCCAGATTGGGGCCGGCGTCATCGAGGTCGCGTCCCGCGTCCGCGCCGTGGACCAACGCGGCACGGTGCTGCCGCAGCGCGGCACGGGCGACACATATCGCTGCGACGTCGGCGCGTACGAATTCGAGCCGTGGATCGTGGGCCAGCCGCTATCACGACCACCGGCTGCCATCGGCACTCAACCACCGAGCTGGGAAGATGGTAAGGGCACAGAGCTCGGGCTGTCGTATCATGCCTGGAGCTCTGCGACGGCTCAGGATTACCCACTGAGGCCATCGCCCAACGACGGTGACGCCGACCTGGAGGAGTCAGAGATCGTCACCCTGAAGTGGGAGACGGATCCGGACCCGGCATCTCAGGTCGAGATGGCCCTGTATGGCATCGTCGAATGGCCGGCTGATCCCCAGATCCATGTCTCGGAGGCGCCAGCCCAACTCACGCACGACGATGTGAGCGATGGGTTCCAGGTCTCAGATGCGCGGGCCTTCGAAGGCCGCGAGCCAGCGGACGATGAGGCCGGGCAGTTACTGAGCGTCGGCGTCTTCGCGCGAACGGTATTGCCGGATATAGCTGGCGATTCGTACTCCGTCCTGCAGTTCGTGAAGGGCAATCAGGCCAATCCCACGCTGAAGGTGCAGGTGGTGAAGACGGTGGACTGGAACACGCCGGGCGTCAGGGACATGCGTGCGGAGCGGGGCGTCTGCGAGATCGGCCATGAGATCAGGTACAGGTCGTATGAGGACGCCAGCGGCACGCTCCCCGGCCACGAAGACCCTGAAGACAGGCCGGGTCAGATCCTGCTCGGCGAGGCGTTTGACGGCGTCCGCACCGAGATTGACCTGGCCCGGGTGCAGAACACGGTGGATGGTCTCATACTGCCGGCGCACATCCGGGACGCCCGCGAAGGGCCCATCATTCCCATTTTGAACACGGCGCCGACACAGCTCAGTGGCGACCTGGTGACCGGTGACCACGATCTGCGTATCACGTGGTACCGGCCGGACGAGCGGGACGTGGCCTGGCCGGTCAAGACCATCGGCTATCGCTGTGACTGGCCGGCGGATCCGCCTGAGATCGTGATCGCCAGCGAGCTAGGCTCAGAGATTGGCGGCCAGGCGGTCTTGAACCTCGAAGGCTACAGCGACGTCACGGTCTACCACCAACCCGACCCCGACGAGCCGGGCTACAACCCCAACGACGAGCACGCGCTGCTGGCCTCGTCGAACCTGGGCAACTCGGCCCCCGCTCTGTATGCTCTGCGCACCGACCTGGCAGATCAGCCCTACGCCCTGCTCAAGTACCGCGATCCGCGCGAGGACGACCAGCCGAAGATCGCCGTCTACAAAGTGGTGCTGACCCGCGAGGCGGAGGAAATCACCAACATCACACCCGACCCCGGTACAATCACCCTCCTGGCCAGCGCGTCCGCGGCGGGTGTGGCGCAGACAAATCTCCAATCTCAACCCAGTGTGACAGTGCGCGTCGGCGATGGTGAGCTGCCGCCGGGCGGCGACGTGACGGTGCTCGTCGAGGCGCTGGGCGCGAGTAACCTCCGCTCGGCCACCATCAAGGTTTCCTACGATCCGGATGTGCTCACACCGACGGCCTGCGCCACCAACCGCCTGGACTCCGTGGAGGCGCTATACAACCTCCAGATCACCACCGACGAGCCGCAGCAGCCATTCCGCACGGTGCACATGCGGGCCAGCCTCAATGCCGGGACGGACGCCCAATACGAATGGGACTTCGACGATGGGACGACTCGCATCGCCGGGGCCGAGGTCAGCCACGTGTACGGCGCGGTCGGGACATACACCGTGACGGTGACGGCCTCCAACGGGGTGTTTGCCGACGTTACCGCGACGACGCAGATTGAGATCGCCGAAGACGCCGTCCCCGGCTCCCTGGACGACGATGACACGATTGGCTGCCGGATCGAGACAGATGGGGAACTGACCATTGAGCTCAAGACGCGGAACAAGCACGGCCTGAGCGGCAACCTGACCCTGACCGAGGTGACTTTCGAGGCCACTGGCGACCCACCCGCAGAGGACACCGAGACCAGCCTGGATCTCACGTCCATCTCTCTGTTCGGCCCAGGCTACGAAGACCTCAGTTTCAACATCACCGCCGGCAACCCCGTCTTCGCCCCCACGCCGCTGCGGGGCTTGCTGGACATCCAGCCCTGCCCGCAGACCAAGGCGACGGATGTGGCAGCGCGGCCGTTCTGGAGGGATTTCAAGGACATGCTCTGGGCGCGCGCCGCGGGTGACATGGACATGCTGTACTTCTACCCACTTCAGCCCGGCTTCCACTTGACCGATGACCACGCCGAGAGCCTGGGGCTTGTGGACGAGAATGGCAATGTGCTTTCGCCGGACGACAGGGTAGGCAGGTGCGTCCCCTGGATGGACGAGCTGTCAGGTGGCCAGACAGAAACGGTTCCTTACGCCATTCCTCACACCATCACCACCGACGCGGACGGCGCCCGGTCGGTGCACGCGGCCGACGTGGATGGTGACGGCGATGTGGACGTCCTCTCCGCCTCGTTCGATGACGACACGATCGCGTGGTACGAGAACACGGATGGCGCCGGCACCTTCGGTCCGGAGCAGGTCATTACCACCGATGCCGACGGCGCCACGTCGGTGTACGCGGCGGATGTGGATGACGACGGCGACCTGGACGTCCTCTCCGCCTCTGCGAACGACGACAAGATCGCGTGGTACGAGAATGACGGGACACCAGCAAATGGCGGCTGGATCGCTCACACTCTCGTCACCGGCGCCGACGGCGCCCGGTCGGTGTACGCGGCGGACGCGGACGGCGACGGCAACCTGGACGTGCTCTCCGCCTCGGAGAACAATGACAGGATCACGTGGTACGAGAACTTTGATGGCGACGGCTGGTTCTATCGGTCGCAGGTCATTGCCGACGACGCCGACGGCGCCAGGTCGGTGTACGCGGCCGATGTGGATGACGACGGCGACGTGGACGTCGTCTCTGCCTCATTCAACGACGACAAGATCGCGTGGTATGAGAACCAGCTTAACGGCTTTGGGTGCGGTCCTCCATGGGACACGGGGGAGTGCTGGACCGCCCACATCATCTCCACCAACGCTGGCGGTGCCACGTCGGTGTACGCGGCGGATGTGGATGGCGACGACGATGTGGACATCCTCTCCGCCTCCGAGAACGACGACAAGATCGCCTGGTACGAGAACACGGATGGCGCCGGCGCCTTCGGTCCGGAGCAGGTCATTACCACCGATGCCAACGGCGCCGTGTCGGTGTACGCGGCGGACGTGGACGGCGACGGCGACCTGGACGCCCTCTCGGCTTCCTACTACGGCGATGAGATCGCCTGGTACGAGAATGACGGGACACCAGCCGATGGCGGCTGGACCGCTCACACTCTCTCCACCGACGCCGACGGCGCCCGGTCGGTGTACGCGGCCGACGTGGACGGCGACGACGACCTGGATGTCCTCTCTGCCTCCGAGAACGACGACAAGATCGCGTGGTACCAAAACCAGAGCGTACGAGTGCTGCCCGTGGCCTACCACGCCGACTGGCCGGACCTGCCGCCGCTCCTCAGCGTGGGGGAGACGGTGTACGAGCGCGCCAAGAGCGGCATCTCGGGCGTGGCGAATCAACTGGCCGTCTCGCGCATCTACGACGACCTGGCGCCCGGCGCGTGGGACAACGATGCCGCGAAGATCGTGATCGAAGGCGCTGAGGTGCAACGGTCGCTGGCGGAGCTCATTGATCCCATTGGCGAGGCGCGCGTGGAGGTTGGGATCACCATCAACGACAACCCCGCCCTGCCAGAAGAGATCAAGACCGAACGCTTGTTGTTCGGCGGCGGCCTGGCCATCGTCGGCACCACCGACAACGAGATCACCCTGCCCTTCGCCCTGCGCAGCCGCATCACCTTCGACGACATCGAGGGCGAGCTGGTGTTCAAGGGCTACTACGACGGCGCTTCGCCCGAGTACATCAAGGGCGATCCGCTGTTGCTGCTGAACGTGATGTCGAAATCCGACCAGCAGCGGTTGGAGGATCTGTGTCAATCGGGCTCCGCAGATTGCCAGAAGTACCTGGACGCTATCGAGGAGCTCTATCACAAGACCCGCAATCCGCGCCAGGTTGACCTCTGCCGGACGGCCGATGGAGAGCTCTACGTTGATGATCCCGATCCGGCTGACAATCAAGGGGCGGAGGACGCC
>JACKQG010001265.1_pt1 | contig 35465 bp, 30 predicted proteins | sample 8237621 | NCBI WGS metagenome assembly JACKQG01 (sample SAMN15677084, study PRJNA649215) | marine metagenome | biome: marine; feature: Black Sea; material: saline water; isolation source: suspended particulate matter (SPM) from the Black Sea western gyre | collected 2013-06-09/2013-06-10 | depth...
TGTAACACTTTCAAAGAAAAAGTAAGGTTATCAACATTTCACCGCGCTACTACTAATGTGGATAACTTTTAGAATATTTCAATATACAATTGTACAGGATGTGACAAGATAATATTTATTTTGAACTTATGAACATCAAGACAGAAGGAATTTCAGATTTATTCAATCAGCCATTTTAAGAACTCGTACAATTTATTTAAAAATTACTTTGATTTTTTTTGCTTATCTTAATCATAAAATTGATAGAAAAGATTAGTAAATTAATTTTTTTATTAACAATGACTTAAAAAAGCTGAAAGCTCATCCTGTTTATCCGGAAAATCCTGTAATCCTGTCAAATTAATTTTTTTAGGTTGACGCTAATTGCCAACAAGGCGGATATCGTTGATTCCCACAGCTTCGCACCAACCATTATCCCGATTTTATCTGGACACGTGTGGTTCACTATTGTCCTGCCGGCTTTGCTTTGGACAAATGGGACTTTTCTATTTCTCCTGTGGAAATAGAATCATCCCGATCCATCGGGATAATATTATCGAATTTCATTCATCCTGTGGCGGAAATCCCAACGATCTGGATTTCGCTTGGTACGATGAAATTTTGGTTAGGTGAATAAAAAAAACTAATTGATTTGTAAATATGATTCATTCATTGACTTTCAATTTTATTCTACCAGCTTCCTGAGCAACCGCCGCCGGATGATCCACCACCACCAGAAAAGCCGGAGCTCCAGGATCCACCGGAACTGCCCGAGTTGAACATGAATCCTCCGATCGAGGCCCTTCCTTTAGTGCGCAGACCTGTTCGGGCTTTCTTGTACCATTTGGAATGTTTAAGTCGTAGTTTCGCAACCAGAAAAATAACCAGGTAGGTAACAAGACATATAAACGCACCCCTGACGCCGAGAACGATGATTGGAAACATTGCCCAGAACGGGATCAGAAAGAAGTAAAGAAACCAGCCAACACCCGGTGTGATAATGCCTATGATTGTGAAGAGTCCGATAATACTGAAAATAAAGGCGCCAATCAGTATGCGTGTCATAATTGGGAGATCCAGCCCTGTCGTTTGTAAATCTTTCAAGTTTCCTATGTTTCAGTTCGCCTCATCCGCCAAATCAGGTAAAATACCGCCGTTTAGCACATCCATGACAACCCTGGCGCCTTCCGTAATTCCGCCGTCAAAGTCACCGTTCTTGAATCTTGGTGTCATGACAGACCGGATGATCTGACCCGCTGTTCCATCGGTGATCGTACCCTCAAGCCCATACCCTATTTCGATGCGCATTTGCCGGTCATTGGGCACGACGAGGATCAGAATCCCGTTATCTTTATTTCTCTGACCGAGTTTCCATTCGTTGAAAACTTTAACAGCATAGTCTTCAATAATCTCGCCGTTGAGTGTGGGGATGGTGAGAACGACGACCTGGTTGCCCGTGCGGTCCTCGTGCTCCTTCAATTTTTCCGTCAGCGACCGGCTTGCTTCCTGGGAAAGGATTTGAGCGTTATCGGTTACTCGACCGGTCAGATACGGGACATCCACTCCCGAATGAATTGTCCCCGTCATAAGCAAAAACAGCAAAAGCAATAATTGCGTTATTCTTTTCATATACCATTCTTCTCGATAATTTCGTTGGACAGTTCATTTTCACCGGATTCCTGTGCCCCAGTTTCCAGGATTCCGGATAACCGCTCCAGCCCGGCTTCCAGCGCCTGGTTGGTTTCATTCCGTTTAAGAAATGAAGTCATTTTCACAATGATATTCTGCATGGTGTCCGCGTTCAATCGGTCGTTCAATCCCGTATCAGGAAGCAGAATAACCTGCCGTTCGAAAAGACTGATAAGCATCAGAACGCCTGTGCGCCTGCTGGTGGCGAACAATTCCCTGGCAAGAAAGAGGGATTCGGCGTATTGCTGCACTTCCATTTCAGCGCGATGGGCAGATAGAAAACGCTTTGCGAATCCTGGAAAAAAGACGGTCAGAAGGGCGAAAACGGCGCCCCCTGCCAGCGTTACTGTCACTGCTATGGGCGCCAGCACCCGTGAAGACCAATCGTAAAACGGGAAACCCAGAATAAAAATCAACAAACCGGCAACGGACGCACCCAATGCAAAAGCTTTCCAGGGCAGTTCCGTATATGAGTCACTGCGCTTGATAACAGCGAGAACGATCTGAGTATCCGTACGTTTTTCCGCCTGGACGATGAGCCCGTCGAACCGGCTGCGTTCATGATCAGATAAAATTTGATCCATTTTGTAATTACCTTTCAAAAGTACATGTTCTCTGTTTTATTTAAGAACGTTTATAAAATATTTGCAGTATAGCGCCGCGCTTCACACGCGAGCGGTATCGAGCACTGAATTTAACAAACACACAAAATGTAACCATTCTTGTTGATTTTATAAAACACACAGAGCCCGCTCGTCGGTGTGCATGCGCATTGTTAGAAAGTTTTGCTACGCATTATCAATGCGGCTAATTGTCTCGCTTGGATTTTTCTTTTAATTCTATTTCTCTGACTCGGCTATTGCCTTCAATATCTCTTGAAACACAATTTCCTGTTGTTCGTCACGTGAAATCGTCGCGTCATCATCGCCCAATTGGAAACCATAGTACCCAAATTGTGAATGATTGCCGCCTTTTATCTCGAACCATTGTGTATGGTCAGGCAGATTAGTTGCAGTGGTCTTAATTTGGGGGAGTGCTGCAACGCCATCATTCGTCGCATATATCTTCTTTACTGGTATCTTGATTCCAGAAAGGCTAAATCTCTTCGGGTGTGAAGTACCAAGTAAGACCAAACCATTTATCCTTTCCGGATACTTTTGAACTAACATGGCGGCCATTTCACCACCTTTTGAATGACCACATACAATCCAGTTTTTAATTTTCGGATAATTGGATTTTATTTGAATTGAGGTTTCCACTGCTATTTTTTTATGCGACTCGAATGGGGCAAATCGATAAGGAAGTTTCACAATAATCGAGAGTATATGATTTTCAGCAAGCTTCCGGTTTAATGGTAGATAGGCCAATGGATCGACTCCGCCACCGGGAAAGAACAATACCCCATTTTTGATTGAATCTCTTTGCGGTACAAAAGTTATCCATTTAGCTTCATCTGTTATAACTACTTGAGAATCACTCTCTTCAAGATTTCTGTCAAACCCCTGTGCGGTGAAGGAATAAAATTGCCATATAAGAAACGAAACCCCGAATGTTATCCAAACTATTCGGATTAATCTTCTTATGCTTTTCTTCTGATTAGAATTCATACTTTAACTTGTTCGCTTTTTTCGACTGTTTCAGTGGCGCAAGGGTATGACGCACAGAGCATCAAAATCGAAAATGCGCCCTTGCGTCCACTGCAAACACGGGTTGACGAAAAATACCACAAAAACGCAAAATTTAATAACTCTGGCAATGAACCAGCACGCAAAGAAAACAACTGAGCCAGACTGTTCTTTGCCGTTATTCCTTTTAAAATACAATAATGAAAACGGCAATGGACTGGCTGGCGGAGTTTCGGAACTGCCCCAAATCCAAAATGTCAACTAACAACCGAACGTAGCAACGAATGTCAATGCTCTGTATATTATTAGCTATTTAAAACATCAGATTTCATCACCTGGTAGTGGTTTACGGTTAGGAACTTTTTTTAATATTTTCTCAAAATCTTTCCGATTTGCCTGTTCAGATCTTTTCAATATGTAATCTTCAGTAGTGATTGCTGAAATTTTTTCTGAAACAGCAGATGAGATAAATTGGTTAATCGATACACCATCTCTATAAGCAATTTCCTTGATATGCCGATGTATCGAATTAGGAAGTCTTAAACTTAAAGTACTCATTAAATTTCCTCCAATAGCTGTTTTGGCGTAATGATACTTACTCCAAATTTTTCAGATCCTTTGAAATCCTTAATATTATAAGTAATGATACAATTTGTTTTTGATGCAATTGCTAATTCAAGAACATGATCATCCTTAGGATCACTTAAATATGGTCGCCATAGGAAATATATTTTTTGTGATTCACCAATATCACAAATATTATCAAGAAGTTTATCGATTTCTTGATCTGATAAATTTAAAAGTGCCTTTTTTCTTTTTAGGACTTCTTCATATTCAAAAACCAATGGAGTGGATATTACAGGAATAATCTTACCCTGATATATTTTTTCTAAAATTTTGTAAGAAGCCCCTTCAGAAGAATAAAGTCCCGAAAATAAGACATTTGTATCTAAAACAATTTTGATGGTTTTCATATTATAATAATACCACATATGGTATTAAAAGTCAAGTTCTTTTTATACATAAACCCCGTAGCTAAATTGCTTGATCAAGCAAACTTCAATTTTTGGCTTTAAATTATTCTGTAAACTATTGTTATTAAAGCACTGATTTCTGTTGACACTCGATAGCAGACAATAGACGGAAAGTTTTCCATCTATCACTCTTATAGCATAGAAATATTTCCATCTATCAAGATATAAATTAATTACAAGTAGAAAATATAATTAATAATTTTCCATATTATAATTCTAAAAACTCATAATCACTCAACTAACCAGGCAAACCTTTTTTAATTATCCCCTCCATCACATCGCAAAACCGGTCAATCTCTTCCAGAGTCGTGTAAACATTCGGTGTAACACGTATTCCCTGGAATTCCGCATGTTTAATCGACGTAACAATAATACGATGTTTTTTCCAGAGATAAGTGCTTATTTTGCTGGGATCAACTCCTTTGATCTCCACATTGGCTAATCCGCAGGAAAATTCCGGTTTTAAACTGGTGTGAAGTTGTACTTTGTCATGTTGAAGCAACCGCTTTGCCCAACGATCCCGCAGATAACGAAGCCGCGCTTCTTTTCGTTTTGCGCCAATTCCCTGGTGAAATGTGAGCGCTTCAGCAATAGCTAAATACGGCGCTGCCGGGTGCGTGCCGATCTCCTCATATTTGCGAATGTCGTCATCCATTTTTTCCGGCGCAGCCATCATGGGCCATAGGTCTTTGATCTTATTTTTTCTAACGTAAAGCAAACCGGTGCCATGGGGAGCGCACAACCATTTATGCAGGCTGGTGGCATAATAGTCGCAGTCGAGATCTTTTATTTTGAAATCAAAATGAGCCAACGCATGTGCTCCGTCAACAATAACGGGAATGCCTTTTTTGCGCGCCATCTGCACCACCTTTTTTACCGGCAGAATTTGACCGGTTAAATTGATGACATGGCACATGAGGATGACTTTGGTTTTTGAAGTGATATTTTTCTCGAACCGGGAGACAATTTCGTTTGGATCTTCTGCTGGAACAGGAATGGGGAATTGCTTCAATATTAATCGCTCCCTTCGTTCCCGTTGCTTCCAGGTTGTAACCATTCGCCCATAATCCTGGTTAGTTGTCAGTAATTCATCGCCCGGGCTTAAATCTAATCCCAATTGACAAGTCTGTAATCCTTCGGAAGCATTTCGGGTTAATGCAATTTCTTCGGAATCGCAGCCAAACGCACGGGCAAGCTGTTGGCGAACCGTCTCTTTTCTTGGTTCCTGAATTTGCCACATAAAATAAGTTGGCGCTTTATTTGCCAGATCCCAGTGTTCTTTCATGGCTTCCTGAACAATCGCCGGGGATGGACAAACACCGCCATTGTTAAGATTGATCAGGCTGCGGTCGATTGTATAAGCTTGCTGAACTTCAAACCAGAAAGATTCGTCTGCAGCAATTTCCCCTGGCGTCCCGGGATAGTTGGCAATCGTTTCAAGCGCATGAGAAATTCGAGATGGATTTAACATGGCTGCTGAAAAAGCAGCAGAAGATAAACCTATCGCACCTAAAAATTGACGACGATTATACATGTTTGTTCTCCTATTTTGTTTTAAGAGAAAAAATAATTATTTGATCTTAAGAGTTTACTATTGCTTGATAAAATTCCAAAATCCAAATCCCAAATAGCAAAACTTGTCCCGATTCTTTTTTCGGGATAAATTTCAAATTCCAATTTTTCAAACGAATTAGAGACCAAAATAAGTAACAGGTTACAGGGATTAGATTGAATTAGTAAATCAGCCCACAGAAAAGAACTGGTCACAGAAAAAATAATAATGTAAAAATTTTGTAACTGTTCAGCGTGGTTACAGATGTCATTCTGAGGGAGCTTGCGACCGAAGAATCTCTACAAAGTCCACCCATTTTTAAATAATACGAGATTCTTCACTTCCCAACATCGCAATTCCCACCCCTCGTTCAGAATGACTTTAATGCAACGAATAGCCGAACAGTCACAAAATTTTTTTCTGTGGGAGAATTTTTTTCTATTTTTTTAGACCCTGTGATCTGTCACCAAAATAGTCACAGCTTGGAATTTGAATTTTTGATCATTGGGATTTATCCCGATAAAAAAGAATCGGGACAAGTTTTAGAATTTGGAATTTGGAATTTGTTTTTTTCGAATTTAAAATTTTATCATTCTTTTGGCAACTTCCCAAATACCTTCCACACCCAGCGATGCAATTTGTGCCCAAATCCAACCGGTTCTGCAAACATCAGAATACATTCACCAAATACACAATCAATGTTTTTCTCTTCACAGAATTTGATGGCTTTTTCTGATTCTGCCCCTTGCTGAAGCCAGACTTTTTTTATCCCAACTTTTTCGGCGCTCTGCAAAACTATTTCCGTTTGTTTCGGTTGAGTGACAAATACCATCCCATCAACTTTTTCAGGCAACGCTTCCACATCCGGGAAACACCTGTCACCTTTAATTTCTGTCGCATTTGGATTAACAGGGAAAACCTGGTAGCCTTTTTTCTTCAGTTCTTTATAGACGGTATTGCCAAATTTGTTTTTGTTTCTGGAAACGCCAACAATAGCTATTTTTTGTTGGGAAAGGAAATCTTCGATCATTGATTTTGTGACCATAGAATAAATCCTTATTTATTTGACAGAGAGAGTATTTTGTGTAATAAAAAATTTATACATTCGAGGTTACTTAAATTGTAGTTCTCTGCAGAAATAATTTAAAAAGGTATATTTTATAATACAATTTATTATTAATAAAGTCAAGAGGAAACTACCTGCCTCCAAATAGATCGTTCTTCAACTTTACTAAACCTGCAAAGTTTAGCAAAGTTGGTAACAATTCTCAAATCATAAAAAAAGGCTCTTCACAATAAAATGTATTAAGAGCCTTACTTTCTGGTCAAATAAATATCTGAAATCACATCTCCAACGCGCGCAACTCATCCGAAGTCGAACGCAAGCGAGCAGATAATTCCCGTGCAATACCTAACTGAATTTTCGAGGCGATTTTTGGTTGAGTTTCCAGCAAGTTGAAATAATCCTTGCGCGTCAATGCATAAAGTTCAGTGTGTTCATCGGCAATGGCAGAAGCTGAACGGGGTTTTTCTTCTAATAAAGCCATGTCACCGAAGAAAACACCTTCGCCAAAAGATGCCACGCGTTTTCTGCGTTTCCCATGATTAATCTCAAACAAAATACTCACACAGCCGTGGGAAACAAGAAACATGGTATCTCCTTCGTCGCCTTCATTGAAGATAATTTCATTGGCTTCATAACTGTGGTGAGTGAGTACATTGGAAATTACATCAATTTCTTTTTAGCCCAGATACTGAAATATTTGCATCATTTTAATCTCAACCCGCCGTTCTTCGACAGAGGAGATGATACCATCACTTTCCAACAAATGATTTTCCGCCCATTCCAAAGCTCTGTCCGTATCGTGGAATAGTTTATCTTCGCCTATTTGTTCGAGAATTTTCACATCATTAAGAAATGCTGAAATCCTGTGATGTTCATAATCATTAGTCTTCTCAACATAACTGAGCAGCAAATACTTATCATTTTCAACTAACTGATCATTCACCTGCCGCAAAATCTGTGCGCCAGTCAGGTCAATTTCTCTAACCCGCTTAAAGTCCAAAATAACAATATCCCGCTCATCACTTTCTTGTTCGATTTCCTTCATCAGCCCGTCAGCAGTACCAAAGAAAATCGAGCCATCCAACTGGTAAACAACAATCCGATCACCTTTGTTTTCCAAATGATTCATCTCGTTTGTTGTGCGAACTTTTTTCGAATGAACCTGACTACCCAAATATTTATTTTTAATGACTGATCTCGTAACCTGGTCCCTGATAAAAAGCAGCATTGTAATTAAAACTCCCAGTCCCACAGCAACTATCAGGCTGACTAAAAGAGTGACTCCTGCCACAAGTACAACTATTGCCATGCCGCGCCAGGTTGATTTCTGTTTAATAAGCCTGAAACTCCATGTATCAACCATACGGGCGGAAGTTACCATGAGGATTCCAGCCAAAACTGAATAGGGAATGTAGCGCGCGTATTTACCGAACAGCATTAAAATCAAAAATACAGCAAGACCACAAACCATTCCTGACAGCCGGGTTTTACCGCCATTCTGGACATTCGCCAGGGTTCTAACTGTGGAACCGGCACCAGGGAGTCCGCCAAAAGCAGAGGCAATCACATTGCCTAATCCTTGCCCAATTAATTCCTGTTTGCTATAATAATAGCATCCAATATCATGTAAAAATTTTATCAAAATATATCATTTACACAGATCTAAAAAATTCAAATCACATTTAAATATTCCAATCCTTCTTTTAAAAAAAGCACCGCAAACAACAAAAGCAAAATCCCCAAAAATCTATTTGTATAAATGTACAATTTACTTTTTAACAGGTGTTTGGATTTCGCGACAAATACAGCTAATATAATTTTCGCAGCAACAATGCTGCAATAGAATCCACCCAGATATAAAACAGGAAACATGGCATTAACCTGGTGAGCCTTGATAACAGTGGGCGCGCCGATTGATAACCAAAAAATATACGGATGTGGATTTAAAAAATTAGCGATGATTCCTTTTTTTAAGGATTGGGGTTTTTTCAAATCTTCTTTAATATCGAATCCGCGAAAAAACAAGCTTTCAAAACCAAGAAAAAACAAGAAAGCTGCCCCTAATATTGAGATCACACCCAATACAATATCAACTGTTGACAGGCGTGAAATGATAAGAATAGTGAATAAAACAATGGGTAAATCGGTGATTAACGGAGCAACAGCTACTTTAATTCCTTCTTTTGTGTTATGTTGGAGGGTTTCCGAAATGACCAATGTCAATAAAGGTCCTGGTGCAAAGCCAGCGCTCAATCCGAATATTACGCCAGTCAGAAGAAAATTCATCAATGATGTCATAAAGAATAGTTTTTCGAGTAAAAAAAGTGTTAATGAATATTAATTATGTCAGGCAGCTTATTGTTTTGATAATATTAGAGAATTTATCGATTTGATAATTAGAGCTATTATGCTATCGATTTTATGATAGTTTTATTTAATTTATTTCTTGAATAAAAAATAGGTATAACCCAAAGTCAAAACCAGGAAAATCCCAACAGCTGACCAACCGGTTGAATTCATTACATTATTCAACATGGCTAACAGGCTAACCACAAAACCGATAATATGAAAGACGAACATAGAAATAACGATCGGTTTAGTATCTTTTGACTTTCTGCCTAACCAGACTAAAACAGCAACGGCCAGGTTCGCTGCTCATAAAAGTTGTGCCGAAAATGATTGCGCTGGCGTTATAGTTACGTCATAACTTGAAAAGAATTTAACAGGAATGAATAAACACATTAACCCAAAGAAAAGAGAACTTATGGCAGTGATTATAAATAAAACGTTGAGTTTCATACTTTTTCCTCCTTAATTGAAAGTTGAAAAAATTTTAGCCATAGCTAAATAAATAAAATGAATGAATTTTTGCAATGACGAAAAAAAATTTCAACATGAACAAAAAATAAAATAAGCCGCCAGACAATTTTAAAAATGTTACAGACAATTAACTTAATGATACAATATACGGTACAATTTTCAAAAAGTCAAATAAAAACTTCAAACTTTTTAATTTTAATTTTATGCTGAACAGTTACAGTTTTTTTTCTGTGACGAGTTCTGTTTCTGTGACCTAAAAAATATCAATCAAAATTTAACATACATTTTATGAATACTCGGTGTAACATCCAAAATTGATTCAACACCCTGTAAAATTTCTTCTTTCCGATCTCCCCAAACCATCAATGGCACCGGATTTTTCGTGTGGCTTTTCAGCGAAACATCCTCAATATTACCATGATCGCTGGTAATAATGAGCAGCGTTTCTGAGGGGTTTATATGATTCAACACAGTTATTATAAATCTTTCCAATTGAATCAGCAGGTCACCCGCTTTACACAAATCCTGTTTATGTCCCGCCCGATCCGTTCTAAAATATTCGTACAAAAGGAAATCATAATTTTGACTGGCTCTTGCAAGAATCTGCCCTGCTTTTTCAGGCGATAATTCCGGGACTTGAAAACCTTTTTTTATCAATTCACGATTAGTAAAATCATGGTAAATACAGCGTTCTGCCCGCAGGTCTTTTATGTCAAAAAATTTCAAACCGGCTTTCCAATTCATTATGCTTGTTACCGATAGAAAACGGATCAGCGCTTCCGGTCCCAGTTCAAAAAATATTTGTCGATAACCATTTATGAATCCGGCTTTTTTGCCAGCTTCGGTAACCTTTTGCAGGATTGAATATTCTGTTAAAATATCGCGCAATTTTTGATTGGGGAAACCACTCAAATGCCTGCCCAAAATCTTTGCTGCGTTTATCCCTGTGTAAAGCGCTGTTTGCCCGGTGGCGCTCTGTGGCAAGCCCGGGACTCCTAATGTGCAGTCGATAGATTTAACAATACCATCAAAGGGGAGTTTTTGGGGATAGGTTTCTGAAAAGTAATTATTGAATAGCTGAATACCGGGAAAAGCGCAAGGATTTTTTGATTCATCCTTTTCACCGATTCCCAGTCCATCTATGAAAATAAATAATACTCGCACGGCTATTTGAAGTTTGAAGTGATTTAAAATATGAAGTGAACTAAAATGCCTAAAGTTTGAAGTGAGCTAAAGTAAAAAAACATTTTTGCACTTTAGTTCACTTTAGGCATTTTAGGCACTTACAACTGTTAACTTTGTCAAGCTAATATATTTTGACAATATCAGCATCCTTATAATAGTGATTTAAAATGAATTTAAAATCCTTGCCAGCCAGCGCCATGTTGGCTGCCCCGGTTTGGCACATGCCAACACCATGCCCCCATCCTGCGCCTTTGAAAATAAAATCGTCTCCATCCCTGTCAACAACAAAACAGGAACTGTAAAGATAATTTTCAGATAAAGTCTTTCTGATTGCCAATTCTTTTTCAACTGTAATCGTTTTTCGGGTGCCCCTGATTTTTATTTCAGTCAATCTCCCTGATACACCGCGTGAGACCGGTATAATACTTAACAAGCGTCCAATATTCTCACTTGTCTTTTTCCTGATGATGCTGCTGATCTCTTTTTGTGAATAGCGCACTTGCCATCGGAAATATTTGGTGGTATATTCAAGATAATCCGGGACAGTTCCTTTCTGTGTATTACAAAACACCTTGGGGCTGCTTTTTATCCATAGTCGAACATTTTTTTCATCCTGTAAAAAGGAATCGGAAAAATTACTTACATCCGCATCAACCCTTCCCCGCAGGTAGGGCCTGGGTTCTCCGTTCCAAACGTATTCGTTATTTTCGGTATGTCCGCCACAGACACCGGCGTAAAACGTATCGCAAATTTTATTTTCATGTATTAATATTGATCCACTGGTTTCCAGCACCGCCTGTTTCACCTGTGGTGACTCTCGATCCATGCCACCATACACATGGCAGTGGACTTCATCGCACAGATCAAACGGCGAGAGCCGGTGCTGCTTGCCAATTCTTGCCAGTGAATAACTGCGTGCAGTAACTGCCTGGGCTTTTAACGCTTCAAGTGGAAATTTTTCCTGCATTTCCGAACCAACCACACCCATTAAATAGGTCTCAAACGGAAGCACGTTTACCACAGTCAATTTCCCAAACCGGTCGATGATAAAATCCAATTGACCGTGATATTTTCGTGTTTCATTATTTGAAAAATGAAATCCTTCCCCCGTTTTAATATTAAGCGTAAAAACATCACCCAAAATTCTCAACATTCCCGACGAAGCAAAACTTTCCCCTGTTTCTTTGTCGGTCAAAATAATTTTTCCCGAGGGCGGTGTTTTAATGAATGGTAAAGCAATCGCTTTTATCTTGTCCCGGATCCGCCATTGATAGTCATAAGCATCTTTTTCTGTTTCAAACTTCGGTTCAAGAAATATTGAATAGGAAGAGAACCAATCCAATTTATTATTCCGGAATTGCTTTGTTTTGATCCGTTCAACAAGCATTGGCAAGCCCTGGGCTAAAAACTTCTCAAAAATTTTGTCCGCCACATTTTGATCATTAACTTCCTTATATCGAAGACGATATTTGATGCGGGCAGGTTTTGTTTTTTCAATTCTTACAGTCCATTGCTGTTCCCGGGCAACTTTTTTTGCTACAACACTACGCCTGTCAAAAATCTCTATTTTGCCATCAACTTCCAATTGTATGGATTCCAGTCCTTCAGCGATTCCGATTTGCACTTCGGGAATTTCCCTTGCGGGTGGTTTAAATCGTTCTTCAAAACGTGGTCTTTCCCTAAGTGGGGGAGGAACTGCACATTGGAGGATAAAAATCAATAGTACAATAAAAAAAAGTATGATGTATTTTGTCACTAAATTTTCTCCAATAAGGTAAAATGAATTCGGTGAAACAGGAGCATTCTATTGATACGAGGCAATTTTTGATGATAGTTTATTAGCAAGCAAACAATATGAGTTAAAATTGTTCATCCAATCTTTTTGATTTTATGCACTCTGCATTTGTTTTTCAACCAAGTGAGCAATTTTTTCATCAGGTATAAACGAAGCGTTTACCGGGATTTTGTTAAAATAATGGTCACCTGAAAAATGTTTTGAAAAATCAATAAGAGTAATCCCAACAATTTCTTTAGTTTTTGGATCCACCCTTAAAATTTGATTATTGTTTAGCTCTAAATATTGCATCCCCTTTTTCGGTTTCCCCAAAGAAATATACAAAACATCTACCTCTTTGTCATATCCAAATGTCAATTTGTTATTTTTCATAACAATATCACCTTTTATTTAATTGTATTTTAATATAGAAAAAATTAATTATAATGTCAATTTAAATTTTAGATTCAATTTTTCTGTAATGACATTGGTCATTTTTGTAGAACATCTACATGTTTGTAACGGTTCACTGGAGTTCAATTTTTTAAATAAAAAACACTTGCTTTTTTGAAACTTTTTTATTATAATGCGTCTAATAAAATGACTGGCAGTCATTTTATAAACAAGAATCTAATAAATTAATAGTTGTCAATCAATTTACAGAGTGTAAAATGGGAATCACAGAACGTAAGGAACGCGAGAAAGAACGCCGCCGAAATGAAATTATAAACGCAGCAGAAAAGGTCTTTTTTACCAAAGGCAGAGTTTTGGCAACAATGGACGATGTCGCAGAAGAAGCAGAATTGAGTAAAGGCACGCTTTACCTCTATTTTAAAAATAAAGAAGACCTTTACCTGGCAATCAATTTACGCGGCATGGAAATATTATATGGTCTGTTCCTTGAAGCAAGTAAAAAACAAAAAACCGGGTTGGAAAAAGCCCGGGCAATTGGCAGCGCATACTTCCGGTTTTACAAAGAATATCCTGATTATTTCACTGCTTTGATGTATTTTGAATTTCATGAAATGAATCTTTATACTGAACAGTCAATGGCTGCAAAATGTGACATGCAGGGTCATGACGCGCTTTACATTCTCATTGAAGCAATTGAATTGGGTATCAAAGACGGATCAATCCGTTCCGATGTTGATCCTGTAAAAGCTGCTACTGTACTATGGGGTCATTCGACGGGATTAATTCAACTTATTTCAACAAAAGGCGAACATTTGCAAGATGATCATGGATTGGACATGAACGAACTCATTGATTATGGTTTTGAAATGATTGAATATTCGCTTCAAAAATAATAAATAAAATGATAAAGAGTTGGAGTGCAATCTCCACAAGCGGATCAATTAATATTTATATTTTTACAGTAAGGAAGACCTTCATGGATTGCGCATCGCATAAAGGCGATGTACTCCGAACTATTTATGTTGCTGAATAGAGGTACTAATCATCTAAAACAATAAGTTATGGTGAACAAAATGAAAATATATTTAACATTAGGTTTTTTGCTTATTTCTGTCTCAATGGTATTTGCCCGGCAAAATATTTTGGAAAATTACGTTCAGCAAGGCATGGAAAATAATTTAGCCTTAAAACAACAAACACTGACTTTCGAACAAAGCAAACAAGCTTTGAACCAGGTGCGTGGGATGTTCCTGCCTTCAGTCAGTCTTGAAGCCAGGTATTCCCGTGCAGGTGGAGGCAGAATGATTGATATCCCCATTGGAGATATGATGAACCCGGTATATGGAACGTTAAATGAACTGCTCTCTGCTATTGGTCAGCAGCCTGGTTTCCCAACTAACATACCCAATGAACATATCCCATTTTTGCGTGAACGGGAGCATGATACAAAAGTCAGAGTTATCCAGCCAATTTTTCAACCGGCGATTTATTATAATTACAGAATAAAGTCAAATCTAACAAATGTTCAACAAGCTGCAACATCAATGTTTAAACGGCAATTGACCGCTGATATTAAAACAGCCTATTACAATTATCTAAAAACACGCCAGGTTATTGAGTTGCTTCAGAAAACCCGTAAACTTTTGGAAGAAAATCTTCGCGTGAGTAAAAGTTTATTTGAAATTGGGAAAGCGACAGAAGAAGTGGTGTTTCGGGCAAAGGCTGAAATTTCAGAGTTCGATCAAAAAAATGCTGAAGCCGGGAAAAACAAAAAATTATCTGCTGCATATTTCAATTTTCTCATCAACCGTCCGCTTGATTCGGACATAAAAATCATAGATGAGGACAAACTGACCTTTTATCAGCCGATCAATCTTGAAGAAGCCCGGGCAAAAGCAATTCAAAATCGAGAAGAATTTCGACAACTTCGTTCGGCTGTTGCGGTCACCAAAAATAGTATAAGTCTGACCAAAGGTACATTTTTGCCCGGAGTAACCGGTGTTCTGGATTATGGCTACCAGGGAGAAAAATACAGTTTCACAGAAAAAGATGATTACTGGATGGCTTCACTAGTTTTGCAATGGAATTTATTCAACGGTTTTCAGGACAGATCAAAATACAAGCAGTCTTCCCTGGAAAAACAGAAATTTGAGACACAGTTGTTAGAACTGGAAAATAAAATTAAATTACAGGTTCAGGAAGCCACCGAGAATCTTTCGGTTGCTCATAAATCAATTATCGCAGCAGAGGAGAGATTAAACAGCGCTAAACAATCATTCAAAATAGTGAATAAAAAATATGAACAGGGCATGGCTTCGCAAATTGAGTACATCGATGCCAGGACAACTTTTACCAATGCAGGGATTAACCGGGTAATTGTTAGATATGATTTTCAGATTAGATTTGTGGAATTTGAAAATGTAATTGGGAATAGGTAAAGGTATAGGCAAAGGTCAAGATCAAGATCGAGATTAAGAAAATAGTTAAAGTGAAAAAAAGGCAGAATAATTTGATGGCAGAATAATTAGTGTCTGTCCGAAAAAGCCCAGTTTTTGTCATTCCGGCAATCTTTTAAGCCGGAATCTCCTTGTAAAACAGAATAGATTCCCGCTAAAAACATGCGGGAATGACATCTTGGACAGACACTAATTATATTGTGTGCCAAAAGCTTTAATTATTTTGCCACTAAATCATTTTGCCAAATAAAATAGTTTGAAGGAGAATAAAATGACAAGAAAAATATTGATAAGCATAACGGCAGGTTTTATTTTACTCATCAGTTTGGTGGCAATGTTAAAAAGCAACTCAAAAACAAACGAGACGCGCAATAATAAAATTACGGTGAAAACGGCTCCTGTATTGACAAAAGAAATTTCACTACCAATTCACACCAGCGGTAAACTTGCCTCAAAAACTGAAATGAAACTCTCGTTTAAAATCGGCGGCATCACTGAAGATATTTTGGTTGAAGAAGGACAAAAAGTAAGAAAAGGACAATTGCTTGCAAAATTGGACCAGTCAGAAATTAACGCAAAAGTAACCCAGGTAAGAAGCGGGTTTGCCAAAGTTAGTCGCGATTTGGAGCGGGTGAAAAAACTTTACGCTGACAGTGTTGCAACGCTTGAACAAAAGCAGGATGCAACAACCGCTTATGAAGTGGCTTTATCCAATATAAAAGTAGCTGAATTTAATCTTCAACATTCAGCTATTTACGCGCCCCAGGATGGAAAAATCCTCAAACGACTCGGAGAGAAAAATGAACTCATCGGCGCTGGCATGCCCGTGTTTTTCTTTGGTTCTACCGGTAAAGACTGGATCGTCCGTGCCGGAGTTTCGGATCGGGATATTATACGTCTCCAATTGGGTGATTCAGCATCTGTATTGTTTGATGCTTATCCAGACAAAAAATTCCCGGCGTATGTCTCTGAAATCGCAGAAGCAGCAGATCCACGGACAGGCACTTATGAAATTGAATTGGTTGTAATTTCTACTCAACAAAAACTCGTATCCGGATTTGTGGCTCAAACTAAAATATTCCCCTCGGATCACAAGCGTTACGCCATTATTCCCATTGAAGCATTGGTTGAAGGTGATGGGAGAAATGGTTTTGTTTTTACCTTATCACAAAATAGCAATGAAGTAAAAAAGATACTCGTGAGAATTGCGTTTTTAATCAACGACAAAGTTGCAGTGGAATATGGTTTGGAGAATGTTGATAATGTGGTTACAGAAGGATCGGCTTATTTGGGGGAAGGGAGTGTTGTTGAGGTGTTGAAGATCAGGTAAGATGCTGTTTAAAGGACAGTAACCTGCAAAAGTAGCAGTAGTTATTAAAGTGGCAGCGGCAGTGGCAGTAGCAGTAAAAAAAGGAAATAATTATTGATTGAATAAGGAGAGTATTATGCCAGGTGGTTTCAAAGATTTAAAAGTCTATAAACTAGCCTATGAGTTAGCAATGGAAATATATCACATCAGCAAATCTTTTCCCAATGAGGAAAAATATTCTCTGACTGATCAGACGTGCTTCTCGATCAGTTTGTACTAATTTGGCGGAGGGTTACCGCAAGAGGAGATATCCCAAACATTTCACATCTAAAATGACTGATTCTGATGGGGAAGCGAGTGAAACAACAGTCTGGCTGGATTATGCAAAAGACTGTGGCTACTTAACTCAAGATGTTCATCAATCATTAATGAAAAGATATGAAGAAATCGGTAAAATGTTAGGCAGCATGGCGGATCATCCGGAGAGGTTTCTGCCGAGGACATGATAGTGGTATTTGGAGTAGCAGGGTAAATGAACGTGGCAATGTCAAGTGGCAGTGGCAGTAGCAGGAAAAATAAAAGTGGCAGTGGCAGCAGCAGTTGCAGTCTTTATGTGCAACCACTTGAAATATAGTATTGATAATAACATTTTTTGTAGTTCTTTTAAATATAACTTTTTTGATACTGCCACTGCAACTGCCACTTTGTCTAATATCGAAAGGTCATAGTGATAAAAGAATAAGTTGCAGCTTTTTTGAATAGCCCAGTCTTAAGAACTGCCACTGCAACTGCTACTGCCACTTGTTCAATTGAGGCACTATTTATAGTATTACAAGTCAAATCTTCGTTTTTTGTGCAAAAGAATTTCTAACCCAGATCAATTAACTTTCATACCGAAAAGGCTGAGGCGAAGGCAAAGGCGAAGCAAGGTATAAGATTCAAGGATTAAGGATATTCTTTTTTTTCCTTCGCCTTCGCCTCAGCCTTCGCCTGCACTTTAGTGCGTTATGATAACAAAATAAAAGTTAACCAAAAGGAAAAATATGAAACTACCAAAACTATCAATCCAAAACTACCAATTCACTTTAATCGTAATACTGATATTGGTACTATCCGGAATTGTATCGTTCATTACAATGCCCAGGTCAGAAGATCCGCAGGTATCCGGGCCCGGTACCAGTGTGTTTGTAATATACCCGGGAGCGAATCCGGTTGATGTTGAGCGATTAATTACCGATCCCATTGAAGAAGTGGTGAATGAACTGGACGATATCAAAGAAATCAAGTCATTTATGAAAGATGGCTTATCTGTCACACACATCGAGTTTTTAGCCGAAGTTGATATGGATAAAAAATATTCCGACGTGGTGCAAAAAGTGAATAGTATCAGGAATGAATTACCCGAAAATATTATGAACCTGATTTTTCATAAATGGGAAATTTCAGATGTGAATATTTTGCAATTAGCGTTAGTATCCCCATCTGCCAGTTACAAAGCGCTGGAGGATGAAGCGGAAAGGCTGAAGAAAAAATTGGAAAAAGTCAGCGGAGTGCGACGGGTGAAAACGTGGGCATTTCCCGAACAGGAAATTAGAGTGGCGCTAAATTTGGAAAAAATGGCACAAACCAATATTTCTTTTAACCTGGTTTTGGGATCGATTCAGAGCGCCAACATGAATATTCCAGGGGGAAGCATTGATATTGGAATGAAGAAATTTAATATCCAGACCAGCGGTAATTATACTTCAATTAAAGATATTAAAAACACAATTATCCATTCTGATGGTACAAAAATAGTATATTTGAAAGATGTTGCAGATGTTTTTTTTGATTATGAAGACAATAATTACTTTGCCAGGTTCAAAAAGCAGCGCGCTATTTATGTCACTGTCAATCAAAAAGAGCGCACCAACATTTTCAACATCATGGATATTTTGGAAAAAAAAATTAATGAATTTAAAAATGAGTTGCCCCAATCGATTACGCTGCATACAGCTTTTGATCAGTCAGAGAGCGTTGCCAGGAGGATGAACAACTTTTTTCTCAACTTATTTGAAGGCGTGATTTTGGTGGGGATTGTCATATTATTATTTTTAAGTTTTCGTGCATCGATGATCATTATGCTGGCAATTCCTGTATCTATTTTTATTGGCATTGGTTTTGTTGATATGAGCGGCTACGGTTTACAGCAAATGTCTATTGCCGGGCTGGTTATTGTTCTTGGAATTTTGGTTGACAATGCAATTGTTGTTACGGAAAACGTGTCCCGGTTTCTAAAAATGGATTATAGTTTTTTCGATGCCGCGGTTGAAGGAACGAACCAGATCGGGTGGGCAATAGTCAGCGCAACGGCTACTACGGTATTGGCATTTGTTCCACTTATGATGATGGGAGAAGTTACCGGGGATTTTATTCGCAGCATGCCGGTTACTGTTGTTTACACACTAACTGCATCTTTATTGGTTGCACTGACTTTGACGCCGTTTCTTTCCAGCAAATTGTTAAAAATCGAAAAAGTAAAAAAAGAGAGCAAAATTCAAAAATTAGTAAATTACTTTATCGAAGTGCCCTATCGGAAAACTTTAAAATATGCGCTTTCGCACGGCAAGATGATTCTTATTATTTCGCTGATAATTTTTCTGATCAGCCTGGCTTTGTTTCCTATCATTGGCGTTAGTTTCTTTCCCAAGGCTGAAAAACCACAGTTCATCATAAATATTGATACACCAAATGGTTCAAGCCTGGAACGGACTGACCAGGCAACAAAATTCGTGGAATCACTACTTTCTTCAAGAAAAGAGATAGATCGGTTCGCTGCCAACATCGGACGTGGCAATCCCCGGGTTTATTATAACGTGCTGGAAAAGCAACAGCAAAGTAATTATGCACAAATTTTTGTTCAATTGAAAGAGATGAATTTAGAAAAAATGGGGGCATTGATTTCTGACCTGCGTCAGAAATTCTCAAAATATCCCGGTGCAATAATAACAATAAAAGAACTGGAACAGGGGCCGCCTGTTGAAGCTCCCATTGCCATAAAAGTATTGGGCGAGAATTTAGACATTTTGAAAGAAATTGCCATTGATGTTGAAAAGATGTTCGTTGCAACAGACGGCACAATTAACATTGAAAATCCATTAAGGACTACCAAAACAGACCTGGTGGTGAATATTAACCGGGCAAAAGCCGGTATGTCAGGCGTACCGCTGGTTGAGATCGATAAAACTGTCAGAGCCTGTATTGCTGGCATGACGGTTTCAAAATATACAGATGAAATAGGAAATGAATTCAATATTGTTGTCCGGCTGCCTTATGAGGAAAAATCATCCCTAACTGATTTTGATAAAATTTATGTGACGTCAGTCATCGGCGCGCAAATTCCGTTGAAGCAATTGGCTTCCATAGAATTCAAAGCCAGCCCCCAGGAAATATCCCATTACAACCTGAACCGAAGCGTAACACTGACAGCAGATGTGTTGCCCGGGTATTCGGTTGATTTAGTCACCAAAAAGATCATCAAAAAATTGGATAATTTCAATTGGCAAAAAGGATACCGCTACTATGTCGGCGGTGAATTAGAAAAAAGGGATGAATCATTCGGTGGGATGTTCAAAGCCATCATCATTGCGGTGATCGGAATATTTGGCGTACTGGTTTTGCAGTTCAAATCATTTTCCCAGCCGCTCATTGTTTTTTCAGCCATTCCGTTGGCAATCATTGGATCCATCTGGGCATTATTAATTACCGGATTCAGTTTTTCATTCACTGCATTTATTGGATTGACCAGCCTGGTGGGAATTGTGGTCAATAATTCAATTATTTTAGTTGACTACACTAATAAATTGCGCGAAGAAGGAAAAGATTTAATCGAAGCCTTAAAAGAAGCCGGCGAAACCAGGTTCAGACCAATCATTTTCACAACAGGAACAACCATCGGCGGTTTGCTGCCACTGACTCTTCAGGGAGGAACTTTGTGGGCGCCAATGGGGTGGACTATTATTGGCGGATTGCTGGTTTCTACTTTTTTGACTTTAGTTGTGGTGCCGGTTTTGTATCGGGTTTATAGTCGGGCTTTGTAATTGGTGAGTGGTAGAGTGGTGAGTGGTTTCGGGGTTTAAAATAGACAACTCGTTAGAAAGGAGCATCGCGCGATCAGCTGCAAGTGGTAGTAGCAGAGGCAGTAATGATTGCCCATCCAATATTTTACTGCTACTGCCACTGCTACTTTTTGAATAATAAGAATAATTAAGTTTTGTAAAAAAAGCAAAAATTAAATAAACGCCATGCGCCTTGCTCTCTGCGCCATGCGAAAAAATCAACTTAAACAAGGAGTAAAAAACATGAAAACCTTAATCACTATGCTTTTAGTAGTACTGATTTTCACCATCCCCGCTTTTGCCCAAAAAGGCGAAATCCGCGGCAAAGTTTTGGATCAGGAAAATTTGCAGCCATTGATTGGTGTAAATATTCTAATTAAAGGTAGCACACTTGGGGCAGCAACAGATGTAAACGGACAATACGTCATTAGAAAAGTTCCGGTGGGAATCTATCAGCTCATTTTTACTTATATGGGCTATGAAAAGAAAATTGTGCCGGATGTGGTCATTACAAACAGCCGTATCAGTTATGTTAATACCGGACTTTCCTGGCAGGTAGTGGAAGGCGAAGAAGTCGTTGTAACGGCTGGATATTACAGTAAGCCCGAAGATGCGCCGGTCAGCGTACAATCATTGAGTTACGAAGAGATCAGGCGTGCGCCGGGCGCGCGGGAAGATGTCAGCCGTATGCTGCAAAATTTGCCCGGTGTTAATATCACCAGTGACGACCGCAATGACCTTGTTGTCCGCGGTGGCAGCCCGTCCGAAGTGCTGTTTACCATTGACAATTTTGATATTCCCAATCCGAATCATTTTGGCACACAGGGTGCAACCGGCGGACCGATCAGCATGGTCAATTCCGAATTTATTGATAATGTCAAATTTATGGCTGGCGGATTCACCGCACCTTACGGACACAAAGTCTCCGGCGCAATGGACATTCAATACCGGGAAGGTAACCGGCAAAATTTTGAAGGCAAAATTGATTTAAATGTTGCGGGAGCCGGTGGTTATGTTGAAGGTCCCATCCAAAACGGACGCGGTTCTTATTTGTTCGGACTGCATCGCAGTTATCTGGATATCATGGAATCAATGATGAATTACGGCGGTCTGCCAATTTATTCCAATATGCAGGGCAAAATAGTTTATGATCTGAACAAAAACAATCAATTGTCCATGCTGCTCATAGGCGGTGATGACCGGATAACTATCGAGGATGAAACGGATGTGGAAGATTTACGTCCGGGTGTGGTGGACACAGTCGACTATTTTAGCGTGGTTAACAAATTGCGCCAATTAACCGCTGGTGTCAGTCTGCGCACATTCTGGAGAGATAACCTCTATTCAATTTTCAGCGCTTCGAATTCTTACAATCATTATTACATCGACAACAACCTCTTGAGCAAATCCGGCTTCAGAACTTCCGGGGATGAATTGAATAATGAAACAACTGTTCTAAATGCGGATATGTACGATAACACTTCAGTGGAGCAACAAACAACATTTAAAAGCGATTGGACCTGGGCGCTGCCCAATCATGACGGATTGAGTTTTGGTGTTTACATGAAGCTCTTTCAATTTGATCACGATATTACGTTTACACCACCGTACCCGAATCAACAGGATCAATACGGTCAAATTCCGACAATTTCCATTGTCAGCGTAAATCAAAAAATGACGCCCAAAGTTGGCAGCTATGTCAACTATAAAAAAATGATCGGTAAAAAACTCATTGCCAACCTGGGCGGTCGTTATGATTATTTTGATTTGATAAAAACAGGTAATTTCAGCCCGCGGTTGGGATTGCATTGGGATGTCTCTCACCGGTTGGCATTTAATGGAGGAATTGGCAGGTATTTTCAAAATCCCGAATTGGTTTATATCACCGGTTTTTCCACAAACAAAAATGTGTTAAAGGACATTCGGGCTGACCACTACATCGCCGGGTTAGAATACCTAATTACTGCTGACACACGGTTTACAATGGAAGTTTATCACAAAAAATATTTTGATTACCCGGTACTTGCAGACAGCGGCTATGAAATGATTTCCATGGCAAATATGGGCTCCCAGTACGGCAGTGTGGGATCAAGAAAATTATTGAGTGAGGGTCAGGGCGAAGTCAGTGGTTTCGAACTCATGATCCAAAAGAAATTAGCCGAGCAATTGTATGGTTTGATGAGCTATTCCTATTCAACGATTAAACACAAAGCATTGGACGGAATATTTCGCAACGGCGAGTTCGACAATCAACATGTTTTCAACCTGGTTTTGGGCTATCGTTTGAGTAAAAGCTGGGAGTTCAGCTTGAAGTGGCGTTATGCCGGCGGCACACCATACACGCCGTATGATGAACAGGCTTCACAAGTTTCGGGTGATGGAATTTTGGATTTAACCCGCATTAATGACCTTCGTTACGATCCGTATCACCGGTTGGACTTGCGGTTTGATTATCGTAAATTTTTCAACAAGCTAACCCTGGTTACCTATTTCTCAATTGAAAATGTTTACAACCGGGAGAATCAACGTAATGCCTACTGGAATAATGGGCAAAGAATAACTGATTTCTATTACCAGACCGGTATTTTCCCAGTTGGAGGATTTAGTTTGGAGTTTTAGTTTGTTTCACCGCGAAGCAGCGAAGGGCGCAAAGAATCTACAAGACAGGAAAAATTAAGAACTATGTTTTCTAAAATATTTTTTCTATGGTAAATTTTTATCTGCTAATTCCTAAATTATTTTAATTTTGCGGCTCGTCGTCTTTGCGGTGGCGTGGATAAATAATTCAATTTTTTTGTAAAAAAATCTTGACTTTTGCTAATAATTTCATATATTAAATGAATAAGAATTTAATAACAGTTTTTATTATATTTTATAAATATTTCATTACTAATCTACTAATTCATTAAAATAAAACTTGCTACCGGACACTTTTTGCAAAATGGCATTTTTGGGGGAATTGTCATGCCCGAATGCCTGTACAGCTACATTACAATATAAGGAAATACAGACTGTGCTTCTATCGGGCATCCATTTGATTAATATTGAGGAGATTCCCGCTAAAAACATGCGGGAATGACAGCTCTTCTCAACATAATATAAAAAGTGTCCGGTAGTGAAAAATAAAAAAGGAAATTATTATGAAATCGAATAAAAAACTAATTAAGGTTATTTGTTGTTCTCTTTTATTTGCCTTCTTACCCCTCTTTTTTGGAATTTTCTTTTTAACTTCTCCCGCTCACGCGATTACGGAAGCTGCTGTTATGTTTCTTTTATTTGAGCCAGGCGCTCGTGCAAATGGAATGGGCGGTTCGTTTACTGGAATTGCTGACGACGCAACTGCTATCTTTTACAATCCTGCCGGGCTTACCCAGATGAAACTTGTCAGCGCTGAGTACAATCGAATGCAATGGTTACCTTCATTAACAGGTGATATGACTCAAAAATATGCAGCTGCTACATTCACCCACCCATCTGCTGGGAGCTTCGGTATTGGTTTCAAAATTTTTGATCTCGGAGAGTTGCAGGGCATGGATGAATTCGGAAATGAAACTATGAAATTTAGAAGTTACGAATATGCGTTATCATTTACCTATTTAAATGATACATTAGTACAGGATTAAAAATGAAAGACGAAAATAAAACCAAAGCTCAATTAATATCTGAATTAAAGGATCTTCGACAAAACATTGTTGAATATAAAAAATCAGGAATCTCAAGAATTTCTGAAATAATAGAATCAATTCCACATGATCAGGGACATCACCGAATATAAGCAGGCACAGGAAAAAATAAAAATAGCGCTCAAAGAAAAAGATATCCTTTTAAAGGAGATTCAAGACCGCACTAAATTTTAATTTCTCAACCTGGACAAGCCAGAACCAAAAAGGTAACTGGGTAATTAGTTCACTGGGTAATTGGGAATTTCTCATACTGACAATTTTTTTATAACCGAATTACCTTATTACCAAATTACCTGTCAAGAGTTCTTTTTGAATTCAAAATTTTTTTAAACATTCTCCTTCGGCGAATCAATGCTCCAACAAATACGGCGCATCTTCGATCTATAATAAAAATCTGCCGAAGATTGTGCAAGAATTTCATTTTCTTGAAACAACAATTTTCATCTCCGCCCTCCAAGACTCCAAAAAGGAACACCAATTTCATCGCGGAGCGCTATTGTTTTGTCCCCTTTTTTTACCTCGGCTGCAACAATAGCAGGCTTCCCATCATAACTGATTCTTGAACCGATAATTTCAATTTTATCGTTAACTGCAATTTCAATATCCTGGTTAATTAAACAGTCGTCAAAATACCATTCAGGACCTAAATGTACGGGAATTGTTTCATTATTCGTTTTTACTATCAGGTGGATGCCGCAGTACATTCTTTGATTTGAAGCTATTCTGTCAACGCTGATAATCGTTCCTTTAACACCGATTTTCACAGCTACCCTGCACGACAAAATAATACCCTAAATTGAGCGAATATTTCGGCTATGGTGTCCAAACAATTTGCATAGTTTTGCCGTCAAGCCATGGGACTTGAACAGTATTTGCTCCCTTCATAGTTTTTCCCCTGGCGCCGCACCAGATTTTTTCCATTTCGGATTCATCGCCATAGTGTGGAATTGAGTGGAAATCCAGGTTGATAAACTTGCTGTCATATATATCAGGGTACTTATTCTTAAATAAATGAATGTTTTTTTCTTGAAAATTTAACAACATACTTTCTGATGTAAGACAAGAATAAGTATTCATGTATGTTGGCTTTGGAAGGTCTTAACTTAGACTATCACTGGAAGTTTTCGGTTTATAAGTGACGTAATTTAGAAAATTTTGAAATAGTTTGAGAAGGTATAAAAGGTAATTTGGTAATAAGGTAATTGGGTAATAAAAAAGTTGTTTGTATTTTAAAATCCCAATTACCCGGTTAACTAATTACCCGATTACCTTTTTCAGCTTTCGTTTACGGCAATTTTGATTTTTTAATTTCAAGGAGAACCACAACAGTGCTGTCGGGCAAATAGGATTTTGTTACAAAATTGCCGCCGCTGATTTCTGCTGATATTTTGCCCATATCCGGGAAGGTGGGATCTTGCAGCCATTTTTTAATATAAACCGCCCAGCGAAAGGCATCTGCTTTTGCTGCCTGCTCAGCTAATCTCATTGAGATTGTTTGGGATGAATTTTTATCAAACCGCTTGCCAAATCCTGCGGAAAGGATTGAATCCCAGCTTGTATCATAAGCCGCTTGAACCAGGTTACGCCGTGCATCAATGTCTGTTGGATTGTTATGAACCGATTTCACCAGTTCTCCGATGACAGTCAGCATGGAATCATAATTAATCGCTTTTGGTTTGATGGTTTGCACAATGGATTGTCCCGGGGTTTTTTCTTGCGGTGTAAGCTGCCCGGACTTTTGCTGTTCTTTTTTTTCGCAAAAGAAAAGTAGAGAGACTGATAGTAAAAAGAGAACAGTGAAAAGGATGTATTTTAATTTCATGTTATTATCCTCCGAAAAAAAAGTCCTTTAAAAATTTTGACGGGATAACAGGCTGTAATGATTTTCAAAGTACTTAAAGTGCACTAAAGTATTAAAACCTAAAGTTTAAAGTGAACTAAAGTACTTAAAGCCTAAAGATGACAAAAGTTACAAAACTAAAGCATTGTTACCTTTAATAAGCTTTAAAAACTTTGGACACTTTAGCTCACTTTAGATCACTTTTATTCAGTCCCCATTTCCCAGGATGATAAATATTCTTTCTGTTCTTCAGTTAATTCATCAATGTTGATATTCATGGCTTTCAGTTTAAAACGGGCAACCCAATCCTCAATTTCTTCAGGTACATTATAAACTTTGGCTTTCAGCACTCCGGCTTGTTTAATGACAAATTCGGTTGCCAATGCCTGGGTTGCAAAGCTCATATCCATCACAGAAGCCGGGTGACCTTCGGCTGCTGCTAAATTGATCAATCTGCCATCAGCAAGCAAGTTGACACGATTGCCGTTTTTCAACACATATTGATCGACAAAATTTCTCACCTGTTCCCGTACTTCAGTAGAAATAGATTTTAATCCGGGAATGTCAAGCTCGACATTAAAGTGCCCGGAATTTGCAACAATGGCGCCGTCTTTCATTTTAGCAAAATGTTCAGCCCGGATAACGTTGATGTCTCCGGTTAGCGTACAGAACAGATCACCGATGGGAGCGGCTTCTTCCATTTTCATAACGCGAAACCCGTCCATTGCTGCCTCCAGGGCTCTGACAGGATCAACCTCAGTTACGATGACATCAGCGCCCATTCCCTTGCAACGAGTGGCAAATCCTCTACCGCACCAGCCGTACCCAGCAGTCACAATTTTTTTGCCAGCCAATAAAATATCAGTCGCACGGATTATACCATCGACTGTGGATTGACCGGTACCGTAGCGATTGTCAAACAGGTTTTTTGTCATGGCATCATTCACAGCAATAACCGGGAATTTCAGAGCGCCATCCCGTTCCATGGCGCGCAGCCGGATAACACCGGTTGTGGTTTCTTCCATACTGCCCAAAATATGTTTTTGGACATCCGGGTAATCAGTATGAATAATGGAGACCAAATCAGCGCCATCATCCATAGTAACAACCGGGTGGTGATTTATCGCTGCCTGAAGATGTTTGTAGTAAGTTTCAGTATCTTCTCCCTTTATTGCAAAAACCGGGATTCCATAATCTTTTACCAGAGATGCTGTAACGTCATCCTGCGTAGAAAGCGGGTTGGAAGCGCAGCAAACCAGGTCAGCGCCACCGGCTTTTAAGGCACGCGCCAGGTTTGCCGTTTCAGCGGTCATGTGCAAACAGGCGGACATTTTTTTTCCGGCTAACGGTTTTTCTTTTTCAAATTTTTCTCTTACCAACTTTAGAACAGGCATGTCATTGTCTGCCCATTCAATCCGTTTTTTCCCCTCAGGGGCAAGGTTAATATCTTTTATATCGTAATTCACAAAACCTCCTAAATTTTCATTCTTAAAAACTGGCTCAGACTAAATTAATGAGTCGTTTACTTTTTAAAATTCCAAGTTCCAAATAACAAATTCCAAATAAGCTCCAATAACCAAATTCCATCCCGCCAAGTCGGGATCAAATTCAGGAATCTCAAATGTTTGGAATTTGGAGCTTGAAATTTTTATTATTCAATCTATCGACTAACCGGCTAACTTATCTACCATATCTGTTTTTTCCCAGGTAAAAGTGGATTCTGTTCTGCCAAAATGACCATAAGCTGCTGTATCGCGATAGATCGGTTTTCGCAAGTCCAAAGTTTCAATGATACCTTTTGGAGTTAAATTGAAATGTTTCCGGATCAATACCACAAGTTCTTCATCCGAGATTTTACCGGTATCATGAGTATCAACAAACACGGAAACAGGTTCTGCCACACCGATTGCGTACGCTAACTGAATTGTGCATTGTTCAGCCAAGCCGGCTGCAACAATATTTTTAGCAACATAACGGGCAGCGTAACAAGCAGAACGGTCAACTTTGGTTGGGTCTTTTCCTGAAAAAGCGCCGCCGCCATGAGAAGCATATCCGCCATAAGTATCCACAATAATTTTCCTGCCGGTTAAGCCAGCATCTCCGTGGGGACCGCCAACGACAAATCTGCCGGTTGGATTTACATGAATGACAATTTCGTGGTCATTAACCATAACCTCCGGCAGCACCGGTTTGATCACGTGTTTGATTATGTCCTGTCGCATATCGACCAACTTAACATCGGGGCTGTGCTGCGAGGAGATAACGACTGTGTCCACCCATTTCGGCTTTCCGTCTTCATATTGAATTGTCACCTGGGATTTACCGTCAGGGCGCAAGTAAGGTAAAATATTTTTCTTCCTGACATCAGTCAGTCTTCGGGATAATTTATGTGCTAACATAATCGGTGTTGGCATCAGTTCTTCATTTTCTTTGGTAGCGAAGCCAAACATCATTCCCTGATCTCCGGCGCCGTCTCTATCAACGCCCATTGCAATGTCAGCAGATTGCTGGTCAATTGTTGATAAGACTCCACATGTATCCGCATCAAAACCAAAGTTTGCATCTATATAACCAATATCCCTTACAACATCGCGGACAATAACCGGGATGTCAACATAAGTTTTTGTTGTTATTTCTCCAGCAACTATTACTAATCCCGTAGTAACAAGCGTTTCACAGGCGACTCTTCCAAACGGGTCTTCTTTATAAATTGCATCCAAAACCGCATCAGAAATCTGATCTGCCATTTTATCCGGATGCCCTTCCGTTACAGACTCAGACGTAAATAAAAATGATTTCATTTGTTTTACTCCTATTTTAATTTAACTAATTTGTACTTAATTATTGAATAGCGAAATCCTTTACAAAATAATTATCTTATATACTACAAAAATTCAATAGTGCTGAAAATTTTTATTTATCAGGCAATAATTTTCAGTTGGTCTTTTAATTTTTGTATTTTATCGATTGGTGTCGGATCAACTTTATTTAACATTGCCAAATAAAAACTAACCATATCTCCCAAATATATTAACGAAAACAGCCGCGCCAACTGAGAATTACCTTCCGAATTTACCTCGATTATTGAATTTGTAATTTGTTCAAGAATGTCTTTTGTTATTGCCATTCTGTTCTGATTTCGGCTAAAATCTGACTTGTCTTTTAAATATATTATTTGGAAATTTTTCATCAAATCAGCCGGCTGTTCCCAGCCAACAATTTCATTATGATTTAACTCCGGGAATACATTAAAAAATGCCTGCATTTTAGCATTTTCAGAGATTTGGCATTTCCATCGATTGGCCACAACCGGCAGTAAGTTGTTGGTGCAGTATATTACCGGCAGTTTCCCGTGGATTTCTTTGGCAATATTTGCTGCAAGGTTGTTCTCATTTTTAGGATCATAAAGCGCTGCTTTTGATTGTAATAAAGTCAGCGTTTCTCTAAAATCCGCGCGATCCAGTGTTGCATAGCCTAATTTTATCAATGCTATCAAAACAGGTATTGAAAGATACCCCAGTGCAGCGCGAGGCTGCATTTTACCGGAAATATGAATAACCGGGACATTGTCTTGTTTTGCTTTTTGTTCAAGCTCTCCGCCGCCGGTGATGCAGAGAATTTGAGCATTTCTGCCCCTGGCATCTTCATAACTGCTTAATGATTCTTCGGTATTGCCGGAAAAACTGGAAACGATTACCAATGAATTCTGATCCACAAAAGCAGGCAAAAAATAATTTCGGCTCACAAAAGTTGGAATAGCCATGTTATTGTCCAAACATGAAAAAATTAAATCACCACCAATTGCCGATCCACCCATTCCAGCGTAAACAACCTGTTTTATCTTTTTAGGGTCAACTTTAAAATCAAAGGAATAGCCAATTTCAACTGCTTGTTTAAATTGTTCCGGAAAAGTTAAAAGTAATTCTAACATATTACTTTTATCATACCTTTTGATGTGCTCTTTAAAATCCATTCCGTTACTCTAACTTATTTTAGTTAATCTTTAGTTTGTAGCGCGTGGTCATTACATTTCGAATATATCTTTCTATCTGCATCGAAGTTTTCATTTGCAGCGCTTTTTCAGCTATTTTCCGGGAATCGGAAAAAGTTACCATACGGATTATTTTTTTTACTTCGAGCAACATAGCCGGACTCACACTTAATTCATCGAGTCCCAAACCAAGTAATATGAGGGTTGCTAAAGGATCTCCTGCCATTTCTCCGCACATTCCAACCCAGACTCCTTTGCGGTGCCCGGCGTCCACAACATTTTTAACGAGTCTCAAAACTGCTGGTGGCAGCCTGTCGTAAAGGTGGGCAACCCGAAGATTTGTACGATCAACAGCAGCGGTATATTGAATTAAATCGTTGGTTCCGATGCTTAAAAAGTCAACTTCTTCAGCAATGGCATCAGCCATTATAGCTGCTGATGGAATTTCAATCATGGCGCCAATCTCAATTTTGTCATCAAAAGGAATGTTCTGGGAAGTGAGATCACCTTTAACCTGGTCGATAATGGCTTTTGCTTTATAAATTTCATCTAAAGAGGAAATCATGGGAAGCAATAATTTTACATTCCCTTTAATACTTGCCCGCAAAATTGCCCGCAACTGGGATTTAAATAATTTGGGATTCTCTAAACATATGCGAATAGCTCGCCATCCCAGCATTGGATTATCTTCATGCGGCATGGGCAAACAGCGCGCCGTTTTATCGCCTCCAATATCCAACGTTCTAATTATAACCGGATGCGGATAAAGCTTTTCTGCAGTTTTTAAATACTCTGCGAATTCTTGTTCTTCAGTGGGCAATTTATCACTTTTCAGGTATAAATATTCAGTACGAAATAGTCCCACGCCCCGGGCGCCATAATTAATGATTGAATTTATTTCATCTAAAAAATCCAAATTTGCGGATAGCTCAACATCCTTTCCGTCTAAAGTACGGCAGGGGAGGTTTCTGAATTTAGAAAGGTCCTTTGTTAATTCATCATATTCAGCTCTTAATTTGAGAAATTTATTTAATACGGAAGAAGTGGGATTTACAATTACGGCGCCACTTATACCATCAATAATAACCGTATCACCGGTGCGGACTGAATTTGTAATATTTTCCAGACCAACCACAGAAGGTATTCCCATGGAACGCGCCATTATGGCTGCATGTGATGTCTTGCCACCTTTATCAGTTAAAAATGCGATGATCTTTTGCCTGTCCAATAAAACCGTATCTGACGGCGTGAGGTCGTAGGCGATAATTACTGCTTTCTGCGTCAAATTATTTAAAAGGCGCGTTTCCCCGCCTTGAATATTTTTAATTAATCTTCTTTTAACATCTTTTATGTCAGCTACCCGGCCTCTAAAATATTCATCATCAAGCGTTTGCAAAGAATCTTGAAATCCTTGCATCACCTGGTTGTAGATAAAATCGGCATTTTTCTTTTGCTCTTTTATTTGCTCTATCGTTTCTTCAATTACAACGTGGTCTTCCAAAATTGACTGATGCGCATCAAAAATGTCTTCGCCTTCTTTCCCGGTTTTTGTTTTTGCCTGTTTTTGAATTTCAGCTAATTCTCTTTTTGTTACTTCCAGCGCTTTGATGAGTTTTTTTACTTCATGGGCAATTTGATCGGAACTGATGCTTCTTTCTTCAACTTTAATAACATCACCGGAAAGTTTAAATACCTTGCCAATTGCAATGCCGGCTGACGCGGCAATGCCATTCAATTTTATATTATGTCCGGCGCTACTTCGTTTCATTCTTTATCTCTTTTTTGTTGAAATTATTTTCTATTAAATTTGCCAATTTTATTACAGCATCATTTTCATCTGATCCATCGGCAATAATTTCTAATTCAACTCCTTTGCTCGCCACTAAAGTCAAAATACTAAGTAAACTTTTCCCGTCAACTTTTTTTCCATTCTTGGAAATAAAGATCTTCGATTTAAAATTTTTTGCCAGCTTTACAAATTCATTAGCCGGCTGCATGTGCATCCCATCAGAGCTTTGGATTTTTACTTTTTTACTGATCATATTTATAGTATTACCTATCACTTCTTTGTTTTTTTTGCAAAGAAATCAACAAACATTTTTAACCACGAATTACACTAATTACACGAATTTTATTTTCACTAATTACAATAAAATCAATTTTCCGGCAGATTCCTTTTATTGATGGATCCTCCTTCTGCGGATTTTTATAATAGATAGATTCACCAATGGAGAATTAGTGAAAATTTGTGAAATTAGTGGTTCATTTTTTTTGCAACTTGTCTCGCTAGGCTATTAAACCAATAATTAAAGACCCTAAAATTCCAATTATTATCATCAAGTCAACGCTAAGTTTGCGCGTGCGCGTGATAAAAAAAGCAAAAATCATTGATATAATAAACACGACTGTACCTTTTAAAGTTTCTTCAAAATCAACTGTTCTGAAAATCATATAAACAATTTCTGCGCCTAACAAAAGTGAAATGGTTGATTTGAATATTTTAAAATATTTTTTTGTTCCCCGTAAAGACAGGTCACGAATGATATCAAATCCTTTTAAAAAACCATTTATCAGTCCACGGGACCTGAGATAAATGTGAACTGTGTTGAACAATATCAAAAAAATTAAAGCGCCCCATTGACCAAATGAAAAAGAAAGAATCACTCCCAAAATTGCCATCGAAGGGAGCAATAATTGCCAAAACAGTGTGTCGCCAATTGCTCCCAACGGACCTATTACCCTGTTTTTAAAGACTTCAACCGGTTTGTTGTCTTCCCAGTTTTTTAATATCGCCTGTTGCTCAATATTTGAAACAGCGCCCAATGCGTAATTTGCCATGTAAGGATGTGAGTTAAAAAATCCTATGTGGCGTTTTAAAAACGCGATTTGTTTTTGCTTGTCTTTGTATAATCTTTTTGCAATCGGAATCAAACAAAAGCAGAATCCCAAACCCAACAAGCGTTCTGAATTCCACGTTGCCTGAATAAAAAATGACCGCAAAAAAACTTTAAACAGGTCTCTTTTTCTAATTCGTGCCATGATGTAAGATAAATACCTGGTGAATGGTTATTGGTTATTAGTGAATATCCATATTACCCAATTACTTGGTTAGCGGTGAATGGTTATTGGTGATTAATACTGTTATCCATATTACATTTTACCAATGACCAGTAACCAATAACCATTAAAAAGACACCAGCAACAAAATTAAAACACTTGCTGCTGCTCCAGCGATTACGTACCACTTTGTATCCCTGGTTAAAAATAATGAAGCAACAACCCCAAAACCCAATCCTAAAATACTGTATTTTGCCAAATCAAATGCACGGTCGAAATCAGAATGGATAAAACTAATTAGTGGTTTCAAAATAAAAATTCCCAGGCCAAATCCTATTCCGGTTAATATAAATCCCATGACAAACATGTAAAAAAAACCGGTCAAATTCAGCCGGGTAATTTCCCCGACATCAGCATTTTCTACTGCCTGGTCAGCATCATGTACTAAATTAAGATTTACTTTACGTAAAAAATCGATAAGAAAACTTCCAACCTGGCTGATGCACAAACTATAAATAATTGATGTGATTATAATAATATTAGCTGTATTTATGTTTCGTGAAACAAGATAACTGCTTAATGCTGCCGCAACTACGGCGCCGAGGTTTCCTTCCGAACCATGAGCGCCTCCGGATGGAATATTGATCAGCCAGGGTAACTCCAATAAAATACCAACTAAAATACCAATTTCGGGCAAACCGAAGATCAAACCAATTATTGTGCATGAAACGATAGGCTGGCTAATCATTATTTGAAATGCAACGGCTGTATCAATTGCAATGATTCCGCCTATGAGACTGGTAATCAAAATTGCGGGAATTATATCCATTAAGATTTCCTGTTCAATATCATGTCTAACAGCAATTTTAAATCATCACTTGCCTCTGAATTTGGCAACTGTGTCAGGTACGAACGGGCTTTATCTATTCTATTTTTTACTTCCTGTTTTGCACATTCCACGGTTCCGGTTGAATAAAAAATATTTCGCACTGTTAAGATATCTTCTTTACGAATATCATGTTGCTGATAAATAGCCTTCATTCGATTTTTATCTGCAATAGAAGCATTATTTATTGCATGGACAAATAAAAAAGTTTTCTTTTTTTGTTGGATGTCACTCGCAAAAGTTTTTCCCGATGTTTCCTCTATGTCCAAAAGATCATCCTGAATCTGGAATGCGCATCCCAATTCCCTGGCGAAATTCTTTAAAAGTTGACGTTGCGCATGGCTGCCTTCACCAACAATCGCGCCAATTTCCGAGGAGATCATGAGCAAGAGCGCTGTCTTTTTTACAATCATGGATATGTATTGGGATAGATCAATTTCAAATTCTTTTTCAAACTCCTTGTCGAGCGCTTGCCCTTCACATAGTTCAAGAATACCATTGGTGAAAATTTCTCCGATTTCCCGAATTTTTTCGGACTCAGTTTTTAACAAACACTGATAAGCCAGCGCCACCAATCCATCACCGGCAAGTATTGCTGTAGCTTCGTCCCATTTTTTATGAACCGTTTCTTTGCCCCGGCGAAGGTCGTCTTGATCCATAATATCATCGTGTACCAAAGTAAAATTGTGAAGCAGTTCAATCGCCACAGCAGGATTTATACATTTATCAATTTCCCCGCCAACCGATTTGCACGCCAGAATAACTAAAATTGGGCGGATCCGCTTGCCGCCTTCATCTAACATATATTGGACAGGCGAGTAAAGTGAAGCAGGATTATTTTTATCTACCACTTGATCTAGTTTTTTATTGATAAGTCTTGTGTAAAAATTTATACGATCTTTAAATGTTTCCACTCATACCTGCTATATTTGAAGTTCTAAAATCAATTCGTTTCTGAGTTTCAAAAAAGGCATTTTCTTGAAGCTTCCAAAAAAATAATGACCTTAA
>JACKQG010001267.1_pt1 | contig 35387 bp, 23 predicted proteins | sample 8237621 | NCBI WGS metagenome assembly JACKQG01 (sample SAMN15677084, study PRJNA649215) | marine metagenome | biome: marine; feature: Black Sea; material: saline water; isolation source: suspended particulate matter (SPM) from the Black Sea western gyre | collected 2013-06-09/2013-06-10 | depth...
TCATTGTTTCTCAATAATTTACAAAGATATAAATATCCCTAAGCTATCTTGAACCATTTTTTATTAACCTCCAATTGCAAACATGCATCTGCCTTTTCCTAAATCTTCTTCTTTCTTAATATCTTCAAATTCAGGAAGTCCTCCTCTTTCTTTAAACTTTGATTCAATATTTTGAAAAATCAATTGTTCAATATCTTCTCCTTTTCTATAAGCTGTGAGCAAATCTAATTCATTATTTGAAAATAAACAATTCTTAATTCTACCATCAGCCGTTAAGCGTATTCTATTACAACTACCACAAAACGAATCAGTAACCGAACTAATTACTGCAAAAGTCCCCTTCCCCCCTTTAATTCGGAAGTTTTTTGCAGTATCATTTTTAGCATCTTCTATTCTATCATACTCAAAATTACCTTCAACAATTTTTAGGATTTCTTTATAACTTACAATTTTAGAAAAATCCCAAGAATTACCATTAAAAGGCATGAATTCAATAAAACGAACATGAACTTCTTCATTTCTAGTCCATTCAATAAAATCTGGAATTTCATGAATATTCACATCTTTAAGAGCTACCATATTCACTTTTATTCTAAAGCCATTATCTATAAATAATTTAATATTAGAAAGGACTTTTCCCAAGTAATCTCTTTTTGTGATATTGAAGAATTTATCTGCATCCAAAGTATCCAAGCTAACATTTACCGACTGCAATCCAATTTCCTTAAAAAGCTCCATATATTCATCCAGCAAATAACCATTTGATGTTATTGCCAGTTCAATCGGCAGATTTGATAAACGAGAAATAATTTCTCTTGCGTCTTTCCTAAGAAGTGGTTCTCCTCCTGTTAATCGGATTTTTTTTACTCCTAAGGAAACAAAAGTTTTTGCGATATTCAACAACTCATCAGCCGACATTAATTTACTATTAGGGTAAAAACTCAACTTCTCATCAGGCATGCAGTAAAAACATCTAAAATTACATTTGTCCGTCATGGAAATACGCAAGTAATCGTGTTTCCTTCCGAAAGTATCTTGTATGATGTTATTAATTTTCACTATTTTACATTATCAATTAAAGCATTCATTTTATCAAATTCCTCAGTAGAAATTAATTGATAAGCTAATTGAAACAAAGTTTCATCTTCTCTATAAATATGTAATCTTAACATTTCAATAAGCTCCAAACTATTTTGATAAGCAATATCACTTACAATATTCTTAGATTCCTTGTCAGGCAATCGAGAAGAAATACCAATTAAATTAAACGCTAAAGTACCAAGTTGTATAAACTGATAATGATCATCTTCAAAAATATCAATTGGCGTTTGAGCAAAAGTAGATGTACCATGTTCTCCACTTTCTCTAAATCTTTTTTCCAATAAGGGAAATAAAACTTTTTCCTCTTTTCTGTTATGCAGTAATAATTCCCCATCAAAAAATTGAAAAAACTCAGAAAAGGTATCATTTATTTCTTTGTTAATTTTCCACTTATTTTCCTTAAACTCCAGAAGTGATTTCTCAAATTTATTAAGCTTTTTAATTGCTACTTTATGTTCCAACATTAGTTTCTTAATCACATCAGGCATATCATCATAACCTACTTGATCTACCTTTTTAGAATATGCCTCTGGCGGATCCATTGGAGAGTCTCCCTCATCCATCTCAGGATCTTTAGTTACCTCTTTTAATATAGGGTCTTCCTGAGCAATTTTTCTCTTCAATTCCTTATCCAAAGCACTTACTCTTTGCTTTGAATTTTTATCAATAATTGTTATTTTTTTCATGCTACAAATTTACTTAATTTAAGACAAAAAGGAGTCCATTTTAAGGACTCCTTTAATATAAAAATCATAAACCCTTTTTACGGATTTTTGATATCTGCTTTTGGACCTAAATAGTACCACCAGTTTAGCACAGCACAAATTGCATAAAATGCAGCAAAGCCATACATTGCAACCTCAGGGGTTCCAGATTTCATGTTTTCACCAATAATTTTAGGTATTAAGAATGCTCCATAAGCAGCAATTGCTGAAGTCCAACCAAGTACAGGCCCTGCTTGTTCTTTATTAAACACCATAGAAATTGTACGGAAAGTTGATCCGTTACCAATACCAGTTGCTGCAAATAAGATTACAATTAGCACAAAGAACTGCATAAAGAAGTCTTGTGGAGTTGCAGAATGATAAGCTAAATTAGCATAATAACCTACTCCTACTGAACATATCACCATCACAATTGCAACCCATTGGGTAATAATTGCACCACCTAATTTATCAGCCATTTTACCACCAATTGGTCTAATTAACGCACCAACAAAAGCACCAACCCAAACATACATAAATGTTGCAGGTCCATCAGGATTTGGAAGATGTTCCCAAACTCCAGTTGTTTCATTTAAAATGTGTTTTACTCCAAAAATAAATTTAATTGCTAAACCTACTGCAGCAGCAAACCCAATAAATGACCCAAAAGTCATAGTATAGATAATTGTCATTACCCAAGTATGTTTATTATCAAAAATTGAGAATTGTCTTTTTAGATTTTCTTTAATCTCACCAGGAGAAAGTGCTTTCATAAGCACTACAGTTAAAGCAATTATAATTGGTAATACAATCCATTTTACCCAAGTATATTCTTTAAATGTAAGGATGAAAAATAATCCTGCAGCAGCTGTTACAAACCCAATAGATAATAGGAATAGAATTCTTCCATAAGAAACCATAGGGCTTTTAATGTTAGGAGAAACAGCTTCTGTTCTAATGTTGTTTAATCTTTTGTATCCAAAGTAAGCTAAAGGAATAAGCCATAACATCCATACCCAACCTGCATTTGCTAACCAAGTTTCTGATCCTGCAGCAATTCTTTTGAAAATTGTTCCAGAGTTACTCGATAAGGGGAGAGAATCTCCACTCAACACACCCAAGAAAGGAACCGTCATTGCAAGTGGAATAAGAATTTGCATAGTGGTAACTCCAAAGTTACCTAGACCTGCATTCATCCCAAGTGCATAGCCTTGTTCTTTTTTAGGATAAAAGAAAGATATATTACTCATGGAAGAAGCAAAGTTACCTCCCCCAAGACCCGATAAAAAAGCCATTACCATAAAATATTCAAATGGTGTGCTAGGGTCTTGTAATAAAATTGCAGTACCAAATGCTGGAATCATCAATAATGCTGTAGTGAATAGAATTGTGTTTCTACCCCCTGCTAAACGAATAAAGAATGAAGAAGGAATACGCAAAGTTGCTCCTGTTAAACCTGCAATTGCTGGCAACATAAATAGTAGCCCCATTGCTTCTTCTACTGATTTACCAAATGTAAATCCTAAATTTTTCATTTGTACGGTAATAATACCCCACATTAACCAAACTGAAAACCCTACTAATAAACTTGGAATAGATATCCACAAGTTACGGTTCGCAATCTTTTTTCCTGTTGATTCCCAAAAACCTTGGTCTTCAACATCCCATTTTGTTAAATCTTTGTTTGACATTTTATTTATTTTTAGTTAGTATATTTTGAAAGCAGTATCTCTACTCTCCTAATTATTTTATTCTTCTCCAAATGCTCCTTTAGGCTCCTTAAGGGCAACTGCACAATAGAAGAAACTTATTAATGCACCTGCGGCTAATATAAAAAAGAATGTTTTTGAATCCACCATACTTAAAATATAAAGGTAAGTAACCGCACCTACATTACCATAAGCACCTGCCATTCCAGCAATTCTTCCTGTCATATCTTTTTTAATTGCAGGAATCATTGCAAAGGTTGCACCCTCAGCTCCTTGTACAAACATAGAGGCAAACATGGTAATAAGTATAGAAACCACTAACCACCAAGTACCTTCATACATAGGGACTAAAGTTTGTACCCCATCAACTACTGGTCCGTAATTACTGATTAAACCCATCAACCCAAATCCTATAGAGATACCTACCATATACATTAGCATTGTTTTCTTTCTGCTACCCATTTTATCAGATAAATAACCACCAAGAGGACGAGCAACTAAATTAATTACAGCAAAAGATCCTGCAACTAATCCAGCCATTTGCGGACTAATTTTAAAAGTACTTTCAAAAAAGAAAGGTAACATAGAAACTACTGCAAGTTCTGCACCAAAGTTTGCAAAATAAGTTGAGTTTAAAGCTCCAACCGAACTAAAAGGATATTTTTCTTCTTCAGGAATTCCAGCTTTTAATCTTGGAACATTAAATTGTATAATTTTATATGCTTTATAAAAATAAAATGCTGCTAAGCCAACCCACATCATATACATCATATCCATAGAGAACATATTTTCTCCATTTATTACTTGTTTTTGTAAGTTTCTGGCAAGCAGACCAAGTGCAGCATATAATGGAATTGTCCATCCTAAATATTGGTACAAACCACTCCAAGAAGAAACAGGCATAATTGAAGATTTACTTTTATCAACTATCACTTCTTTTCCTGTTGGATAATCTTTTACTTGAAAATAATAAAACACTCCGTATACTGCTGTTAATACAGAAGAAATAGCCATTGCGTATCTCCAACCAAACTCACCACCAATTAGAGTTAACCCAATATAAGGAATTAAACCTGCTGCTGCTGCAGAACCAAAGTTACCCCAACCAGCATAAAAACCTTCTGCTCTACCAATGTGTTTTGGAGGAAACCAATTATCAGTCATTTTTATACCAATAACAAAACCAGCTCCAATAGAAGAAAGTAATAACCTAGAAATAACTAATTGCATAAAAGTAGTACCAAATGCAAAGAACAAACCTGGTATAACAGTTACCACCATTAAACCTGAAAAAACTACTCTAGGACCATACTTATCTACTAATGCTCCAATTATAATTCGAGCAGGAATAGTTAATGCCACATTACATAGTAAAAGCGCTTTAAAGTTTCCTTTTGTTAGGAAGCTAAAACTCTCAGTCATAGCTGTTTTTAATGGCGCCATATTGAACCATACAAAGAAAGTAAGGAAAAATGCTATCCATGTATAATGTAGCACTCTTACTCTTTCTTGTGAGAAATCAAATAATTTGAATTTTTCGTTCATGATTTTTTATTTTTAAGGTTATTCGTATTAATTAACGGGACAAAAATACAACCAACCGACTGCAAATATCCTAACCTTTATCATTTCAAAATATGATTCTTGTCATATTTTGAAAATAGCTTATTAAATGAAAAAAGGGAGAGTTTTAAAGCTCTCCCTTTCCAGTATTAACCGAATTTATGGTTTAATTGTTTTTAGATCGTACTCCCTTCACCCATTTGTCCGGTATTCTAATAGTATTTTTATCCCAATTCCAAATTACTTTTTGATATGGTCTCCAAATGTAAGCAATAGGATAAACCAAGAAGTGCATGTACCTTGAAAAAGGAATTATTCCAATAATAGCAAATGCTGAAATTACATGTATTTTTACTGCAAGTGGCATAGTAGATATAACACTTATATCAGGATTAAATGCAAATATTGACCATAAATAAGGGGTTAATGATGTTGCAAACCATGTAGAACCATATCTATGGAAATACGCAATCCAGACACCAGAGATAATTTGAACTAGTAAAGTGATAAATACTACTTTATCCATTTTAGAAGTTACAATTTGAACTCTCTTATTATTTTTTCTCCTAATCACAAGAAGAATGATTCCAAAAAGAGATAGAAGTCCAAACATAAAGGCTGTAGATTCTAAAATGATTAACCTTACAGGATCACCATTAAAAGCAATTACTGATTTTGGAAAGAGAAATGCAATTAGATGCCCAAAAAACAAGAACATCATTCCCCAATGAAAAGATTGAGAGCCCCAAAAGAGCTTCTTTCCTTCTAAAAACTGTGTTGATAATGAAGATACTGTGAATCCTTTGTTCATGTACCTTAAAATTGTACCAATAAGCATAATTGCTAATGCTGCATATGGTAATCCGACAAATAAAAAATAATCGCTCATAATTAAAATTGTTTTGTTGTTGTATTTTTTCTTTCAAATAACGATTGGTCAATTCCGCAACCTTTATAGTTGGAAAGGAAACCTGTATCGTCTTCTCTTTTTATAATAAATGGTTTGTAATTTGAACTTTTTGTATCTTGTTTCATTACATTTTGTAACATTTTCAATAACTCTAAATATGCATTTTGCATATTAAATTTATCAATCATCTCATCAAGTGCAGGGATACAAATTGTTGAAATCAATTCCTCTGCAAATTCAGGAGTTGTTTTAGGTAAAAGGGTTAAAACATTAGGCAAATGATCGGATAACTCAACACCACAATCATTATTTGCATTTCTTTGTTCTTCTTTCATCTGGACTAAGAAATCTCCTCTCTTATAATCCTCTCCAAAAAGTACATAACCAATATCCAAAAAGCAAACTGCTTGAATGTCGAATGTTTTAATGTAATATTCCTGTCTTTGATGTAAGGTTAAAGAAGAAAAGTTAGTTATAAATCCTTTTATAATTTCTGTTTCATTAGGATAATCAACAGATAGAACTGAAGCAGCAAGTAACGCATCATCAATTAGTCGCTCAGAAGGGTATCTGAATAAATCTGCTAGAATGGTATAGTGTTTAAAATCTTTCATTTTATAATCCTCTTGCTGGCATTTCTTTAAACCCAAATCCTGTGTTTCCTTTTACATCAGCAGTAGATTCTAGCATTTCCATTGCTTCCTCCCTGTGTGCTGCTGGGATTACAAACCTTTGATCAAATAATGGTAAAGAAGTTAATCTAAAAATATCATCTGCTTCTTCTCTTGTCATTGCAGTATCTGCAAGTGCTTGATTCAATTCTTTTATATCCAAATCACCAACAGTTTTGTCTCTTCTGTGTAATCTCACTGTCATCAGTTTTCTAAATACTTCCTTTATTTTCTCACCATTTCCTGCAGAGAATAAAGATGCTAAATACTGAATTGGCATTCTTGATGCATCAATTTTTCCCCATAAAGAATCAGTAGTTGTATTATAAGTTCCGTTTTCAACTGTTGCCATAGCAGGTAACAATGGCGGAACATAAAATAAGTTAGGAATAGTTCTGTATTCTGGATGAAGTGGTAATGCAACTCCCCACTCTTTTACAAATTTATAAGTAGGAGATTTCTGTGCTGCATCAATTGTAGAATCTGCAATTCCATTTTTTCTGGCTGCCTTAATTACTGCTGGATCGTTTGGGTCTAAATAGATTTCCATTTGTCTATCCACCAACTCACTTTCATCACAAGATGCAACCGCTTCAATTCTATCTGCATCATAAAGCATAACACCCAGATATCTAATTCTTCCCACACAAGAATGCATACAAGCAGGTGCTTGTCCTGATTCTAATCTTGGATAACATAAAATACATTTTTCTGATTTTCCAGTATGCCAGTTATAGTATGATTTTTTGTAAGGGCAGGCTGTTACGCACATTCTCCAAGCTCTACATTTTTCTTGATTAATTAAAACTACACCATCTTCTCCTCTTTTATAAATAGCTCCTGAAGGGCAAGATGCTACACAAGCAGGATTTAAACAATGATTACAAATTCTAGGCAAATAAGCAAGTGTCATTTGTTCTAATTGGAACATTGCTTCCTGCTCCTGAGGACTTAAATTCTCAAAGTTTGGATCTTTTCTTGCGTAATCAGGAGTTCCACCCAAATCATCATCCCAGTTAGGACCTGATTTTATGTCAATATTTTCTCCTGTAATTAATGATTTTGCACGAGCAGTTGGCTGATCATCTCCTTCTGGAGCTTCAAACAAATGCTCATATTCATAAGTCCAAGGTTCATAATAATCATCAATTATTGGCATATTTGGGTTATGGAAGATATTCTTTAAACCTTTCATTTTTCCTGCTCCTTTTAAAGATACCGTTTCCCCATTTTTCTCCCAACCACCTTGGTATATTTCTTGATCTTCCCATTTTGTAGGATAACCTGTTCCAGGTTTAGTTTCTACATTATTCCACCACATGTATTCAGCACCTTTTCTGTCGGTCCAAATATTTTTACATGCGATAGAGCAAGTATGGCAACCAATACATTTATCCATGTGGAAAACCATTGTCATTTGTGATCTAATATCCATAATATTTATTTTTTCTTTTATTAATTTATTAAAATACTACTTTATCCATTTTCTTAACCAGTACATGCGTATCTCTGTTCACTCCAACAGGACCCCAATAATTAAAATGGTAAGTAAACTGCCCATATCCACCAACTAATAAGTTTGGTTTTAAATGAACTCTAGTGAAACTGTTATGTCCTCCTGCTCTTCTATTTCCTCTCACTTCTGATTTAGGAACAGTATAAGTTCTTTCTGGAGAATGATAAACAATACAAACCCCATCAGGAATTCTAGCAGATACACAGGCTCTAGTACAATAAACTCCATTATCATTATACACCTCAACCCAATCATTATCTTTTACCCCCATTGCTTCTGCATCTCTCTCGCTCATCCAACAAGGCTCCATTCCTCTTGAAAGCGTAAGCATTCTTAAAGTATCACCATAAGTAGAGTGAATATGCCATTTACCGTGAGGAGTAAGTACATTTAACATTTTTGCTTTCCCAATTGCTACTGATTTACGAATATCTCCATAAACTTCAGGTTTTGGTGATGGCTTATAAGTTGGCAAGTGTTCTCCAAACTTAATATACCCTTCATGGTCTAAATAAAAGTGCTGACGACCTGTAAGTGTTCTCCAAGGAATCATGTGTTCTACATTATAAGTATAAGCAGAATACGCCCTTCCTCCATTCATAAGCCCTGACCAAATAGGAGAATTATTGTATCTCCTTGGGCGTGCTTGCAAATCTTTATAATTAGTTCTTATATTTTTATTTCCCTCATTTAAATGTCTTAATTTCTGACCCGTTTTCTTTTCAGCTACTGCATAAGCCCTATCACTTAACTCCCCATTTGTTAATGAAGAAAGATGTAGAATTGCATTTACCGCTTCTTCATCTTCTTTTAATGACGGATAAGTTTCTCCTCCCCAAGATTGCAAATGATCTTTTTGACGGAACATATCTTCATAAAAGTCCTCACAATTATATGAGTTACCATGAGCTCCTAATCCATTTTTAATGTTTGGTCCTAAAGAAATAAACTTGTTATAAATTTGGGTATAATCTCTTTCAACAACTGCTAATTTATGCATTGTTTTTCCAGGGATTAAATCACATTCTCCTTTACTCCAATCCTGAATCTTAGTTTGAGAAATTTCATCTTTACAATCATGTGATAAAGGGATATTTACGATATCCTTTACTGGTGTTGCAAAATGTTTTTCAGCAAGTTCGGAAGTAACTTTAGCAATGGACTGGAATATTTTCCAATCTGTTCTTGCTTCCCAAACAGGTGCAATTGCTGCAGATAATGGATGAATAAAAGAGTGCATATCAGTTGAATTGATATCTGCTTTTTCATACCATGAAGCTGCAGGTAAAACAATGTCAGAATAAAGTGCTGAAGTATCCATACGGAAATTCAAATCAACAATTAAATCCATTTTCCCTTCTGGAGCTTCTTCAGCCCAAGCAATATCTTTTACATGATCAATTGCTACTTCTTCAGCAATATCATTATGATGAGTACCTAGGTAATGTTTTAAGAAGAATTCATGTCCTTTTGATGATGACATTAAAGCATTTCCTCTCCAAATATACCAAACTCTAGGAAAATTAATCTCTTTATCTGGCTCTGCAACAGAGTGAGTTAATTTATTTTCTTTTAACTGCTCAACAACATAATTTTTAATTGCTTCATCATCATTTGCTCCAGATTCTTGAGCATCTTTTACAATATCTAAATTGCTTTTATCGTATTGAGGATAGAAAGGCATCCAACCATTTCTTACGGATTTAACAACTAAATCGGCAGAGTGCTGTGATGATAATTCATTTTCAGGAACTGAATTATAATCTGCTTGATTTCCATCATATCTCCATTGAGAAGAATTAATATAATGCCAAATTGGAGCTTGCTGTAACCTTACAGCAGATTGCCAATCTTTACCAGACATAATTGCACCCCAAGAATCAACAGGAGCTAATTTTTCTTGCCCTACATAATGGTTCATACCACCACCATTAACACCAATACATCCGGTAATCATCAATGCCATAGTTCCAGCACGATACATTAAATTTCCATGATACCAATGATTAATACCAGCCCCAACAATAATAGAACATTTTCCATTTGTAGTTTCAGCCGTTACACCCCATTCTCTTGCTAATTGTATAAGAGTTTCTTTACCAATTCCAGTAAATATTTCTTGCCATGCTGGAGTATAAGCTGCATCTTTATCATCATAAGAAGTTGGGTAATCTCCAGCCAAACCTCTATCTATTCCATATTGAGCCATCATAAGGTCATAAACAGTAGTAACCATTACTTCCCCATCAGAAGTTTTAACATTCTTTACAGGAACTCCTCTTAATGATTTTTTATCTAAACCATACTCAATAAATTCTACTTGCTGAACATCATCTTTATTATCAATTAATGACAATAATGGATCATAATTTTTATCATTTTCTCCATCAATATGTTGCATATTCCAGTTTCCATCTTTTGAATCCCATCTATGACCAGAAGAACCTCCAGGACATACAAATTCACCAGATTTTGCATCAATATTTAAGAACTTCCATTCTCCATTTTCAGCACCTTTATATTTATCTACTTTATTAGCTCTTAACATTTGTCCTGGAACTAACTTATCACCATCTTTTACTAATTCAACTAAATAAGGAGAATCAGTATATTTCTTGCAGTAATCAATAAAGTAAGGTACTTGCTTATCTATATGAAATTCTTTTAAAAGAACATGAGTAAACGATTGCCAAAACGCACCATCTTGCCCTGCATGAACAGGTAACCATTTATCAGCATATTTTGCAACCATGTTAAAGTCAGGAGCCATTACAACAGTTTTTGTACCATTGTGTCTTGCTTCTGAGAAAAAGTGAACATCAGGAGTTCTTGTCATACCCAAATTAGCTCCCATTGCTACAATAAATTTAGAGTTGTACCAATCTGCAGATTCTGCAACATCAGTTTGCTCTCCCCAAATTTCTGGGAAAGAATTAGGTAAATCACAGTACCAATCATAAAAAGAAAGGTTAATCCCTCCCATTAACTGTAAGAACCTTGCACCAGAAGCATAAGAAAGCATTGACATTGCAGGAATAGGAGAAAATCCAATAATTCTATCTGGACCATATTCTTGTACAGTATTAATATTGGAAGCTGCAATAAGCTCTAAAATCTCATCCCAAGCAACTCTTCTGAAACCACCCTTACCTCTTGCAATTTGGTATCTCCTTCTTAGTTTAGTATCATTCTGAATATTTTTCCAAGCAGAGAGTGCATCTCCTGTTTTATCTTTTTCTTTTCGAAACATATCAATTAAAGCACCTCTTACAATTGGGTATTTTACTCTAATTGGGCTATATAAATACCATGAAAAAGAGATTCCTCTTTGGCAACCTCTTGGTTCATAAGGGGGGAGAGAATCTTCTAATAAAGGATAATCTAAAGCTTGGGTTTCCCAAACTACAATACCATCTTTTACATGAATATTCCATGAACAACCTCCAGTACAGTTTACCCCATGTGTACTTCTAATAACTTTATCATATTGCCATCTGTTTCTGTAGAAATCTTCCCATTTACGGGTTTGTGGTGAAATTAAATCTTGTATCCAACTCATCTTTTTTATTATTTTAAATTGATTTTATTTGCCTGTTATAAATATCATCTTTTACTCCCCCTTTCTTTTTATCGAACCACAAGAAGAAAATTAGAATAAGTATTGTGATAAATCCTATCATTCCAAAATGCAAGAACATAGTTTTTTTCTCACCATGGTGTTGATATATTTTATTGTCATCTACATGTTTTAGGAAAGCTTGTAATTGCACAAGCTCATCTTCAGTAATAGGGTAGTTTCCGTAAGCCGATTTCATAGCAGGGAAAGGCAAGCCAGTAAGTATGCCTTTAATACCTACCATACCTCCAGAACGAGAATAAACATCCGTTAAGTCAGCAGCTAAAAGTCCGCCCTGCATCATTTGCTCATAATCTACATTATGACAAGCAATACAAGATGGTCCTCCATTTTCAAAGCGTGTAGTTCCTTCAAAAAGCATCTCTCCTGATTTTACATCATCCAGAGCCACAACCACTTCTTCTACTTCTACTACTTCTTCAACTTGTCCTTCTGCAGGTGATTTTGATACTATATAATTAAGTATTGCTTTTATTTCAGCATTTGTTAAGTTTTGAGGCGGCATCATTATTACATCAAAATCAGCAGGGTTTTGTACATACCTTATAATTTCATCTTCTGAGCGTCTTTCCAAAACTCCAGCCAAATCAGGACCTACTAATTTTCCCCCACCAATTGTATGGCAAGCGGCACAACTACTAAATAAAGATTCTCCATCTTGTGCACTACTATTAGTATGGAATAAAAAACCAAATAATAATAGGGTTAAAATCGTTTTTGTTCTCATTTTTATTATTTTTAACATTTATGTATTTATTGTGTGGTAAATTTATGAGGACAAAAATATTGCAGTGTGTTTCTTAAAAATATGACAATAATCATATTATGAAAAAAAAGTGTTATTTATAATAATTCTATATAAGTTTTAATGTGATATCTATCATGTTTTAGGATAAAAAAAGAGTGGTATCTTTGCAAAAAAAATAAAAATGAAAGAAGAGTATCAGTTAGTAGAGGAAGGTTGTAAGTTTTGGTTTAATGACAATGAGCATGTGCGAACTCCCTTCCCAAAAGAAATACAAAAAGATTTAAAAAAGAAAGCTCAGCAACTTTACTTAGATTATATAAAAAATCTTACTCCAGAAGACAGACAAGAAATTACAGATGATGAATTAGTAAGCGTTTTTGAAATGTTTTTGTTTAGTGAATCGATAACCTTAATAGATGAGGAAGATAAAGATTTACTCCTTAGTATTCATTACCCTTTCTTGCCAAGAACTGGAGATGTAGTAAACGACAAAGAAAAAGGAGAATGCACCATAATTGCACGAAATGTAACAGAAAAGGAAGTAAATGATCAAAAAGAAAAAAAACTGTACATGCGAGTTGAACTTAAAACAAAAAAGGGAGAGAAATGGGAAACAGAATTTGAAGTTCCAGCTTAACAAAAATGAGGATTAAAGTAATGAAGCAATTTGATGATATGCTGATTTGGTAATTAGAAATAAAGAAATGTTTTATGGCATTATTGGGAAGTTTTATAGGGTTATTGGAATGTTTTTGGTGATATATAAAAGAGCGAATTGGATGAAATAAGTTTTTGGTTGTTAGGCACTAGAAACTAGAAACTAGTAACTAGAAACTAGTAACTAGTATAGAAGCTAACCCACCCCTAACCCCTCCAAGGAGGGGAGTTATAAAGAAATCCCTGCCAATTTGGTGGGGCTTTTTTTGTATCTAAATTACACACCCCCAACCCCTCTTATCAGAGGGGAGTTTTGTCATTGCGATAAAACAGGGTTTTAGAAGCAATTTATGTTTACACACCCCCTTAATCCCCTCCCAAGAGGGGAATTGATAAAATGCGAATAGTTCTCCTCCTTGGAGGAGGTAGAGGTGGGTTGCTTTGGACTACTGTCATTGCGAATAAAATGAAGCAATTTATGTTTACACACCCCCAGCCCTTACTTCACATGCGTTCAGCACATGCTTATTTAGAGGGAACTAACCCACCTTTGCACACCTCCAATTAAACTCAAAGTATTTTTAATTCCTTGCTTTTTTAACATTGAAACAATGGCTTTACTTTTTGCTCCATATTGGCAAAAAATAATAGTTGGTATTTTGAAATTAATCTCTTCTAAATTATGCATAAAATCTCCCATAGGAATATAATGAGTAGCATTTAATTTATAGCTATCTATTTCGTACTCCTCTCTTATATCAATAAAATTAAATTCTTTTTTAGATAAAATCCATTCCATTAGAATAGTGCTTTCAATCTCATTACTCTCTGCTAACTCACAATTATAATCATAAGTCGATAATTTGGTAATTTGTATGTGCGATTTTTCAAAGTTAATTATTTGCTGAGCATTAGACATACAGTTGTAAGTAAGTAGTTTACCGATAAGCACATCTCCTATTTCAAGAATAATTTTCAGTACTTCAGTTGCTTGAAGTGTTCCAATTAATGATGGAAGTACGCCAATTACTCCTACCTCAGAACAAGAAGGGATATCACCATCTTTTGGAGGGTTAGGATACAAACATCTATAAGTTGGTCCTTTTTTGTAATTAAAAACTGAAAGCTGTCCAGAAAATTTATGCAATGCACCATACACAAAAGGTTTCTCTGAAATAACACAAGCATCATTTATTAAATATCTTGCAGAAAAATTATCTGTACAATCTACCACCACATCATACTTTTTTATTATTTCTAAAGCATTATTTTTTTCTAACTGAAAAGGATAGTTTTGAAAAATAATATTCTCATTCTGGGCAGAAAGGTAAGTAATTGCAATAGTAGATTTTTGTTTTCCAATATCAGAAGTAGTATAAAGCACTTGCCTTTGCAGATTACTTAAATCCACAATATCGGCATCAATTACTCCAATTTCACCAATACCAGCAGCAGATAAGTATTGTAAAACTGGACAACCCAAGCCTCCAGCACCAACCACTAATACTTTAGCATTCTTTAGCTTTTGTTGCCCTTTCTCCCCTACTTCTTTTAGTCGGAAATGTCTATCGTATCTTTGTTTTTCTTGCTGTGAAAACATTTTGCAAATTTAGGATTTATTTATGTCTTAAAACCACAAAAGCTACTGCTTCAACTGTTCGAGTTTTGGTTTAATTATTTTAAAACCATTTAAAAGTGCTTCTGATAATCTATCCACATTCTGTTGGGTAATAGTAGTAGCAAACATACAGGCACAAGTGTTTATCATTATTATATTTTCTTCCAAAAATAGAAAATCAAGTAGTTCGTTTATAATTAATTTTATCTCTTTCCCTTGATAGGCTTCACGATATGTGGTAGGTGCTATTTTATTAAAATGCACTCTGAACATAGAACCCGCTCCTGTAACACAAGCAGAAATACCTGCTAACTTAATAGCTTCTTCTACTTGTTTAATAGCAATTTTAGTTAAGTTATTCAAATCCCTTACCCCTTGCTCATCAAACATTTTCATTGCAGTATAACCAGCAGTTATGGAAATAGGATTAGCTGAGAAAGTCCCGGAATGAGGGTGCCTTAAAAAAGTCTCTCTCGGATCAAGCACTTGCATAATTTCTGATTTTCCAGCAAGTGCTCCAATAGGAAAACCGCCACCAATAATTTTTCCTAAAGCTGTTAAATCAGGTTCTACATTATAGCTTTCTTGTGCCCCAGAATAATTTATTCGGTAAGTAACCACCTCATCAAAAGCCAAAACCGCATTATTTTTTCTTGTCCACTTATATAGTGCTTCAACATATTCTTTGCTTGCAGGAATAAGCCCTACTCTGTGGGGAACAAGATCAATGAGTACAATTGCAATATCATCTGCATTCTTATTTAATAAGTTAAGCGTTCTTTCAATATCATTGTAAGGAAAAATAACCATGTCATTTAGCACTCCTTCAGGAGTTCCTTCTACAACAGGAACCGGATTTGGATTTTCAATACTTCCCCAATTGCTAGGGGTGGCAGTTTGGCTTATTTCAGCATAATCGTAAGTTCCATGATATGCTCCTTCCGCTTTTGCAATTTTATGTTTTCCTGTATAAACCCTGGCTGCTTTTATCATGGTCATTACAGCTTCAGTACCTGAGTTCATAAATCGGATTCTCTCAAACCCTTTGGTACGATTATTTAGAAGTTCGGCATAATTCACCTCTATTTCTGATCCCATAGTAAAAGCTGAACCTTTTTGTAATTGCTTACTAACAGCTTCTACAATTTTAGGATGCGAATGCCCATGAATTAAAGATGCCATATTGTTAGCAAAATCTAATCGTTTACAACCATCAACATCTTTTATATAACTCCCATTAGCAGTTGAAACATAAAAAGGATGTGGATCACGAAATATAGTGTTTCGGCTAACTCCTCCTGTTAAAACTTGAATGGCACGATTATATATTTTTTTGCTTTCCTCTCCCATTTTATTATTGACTTAAAGTAGCCTGAGTATGTCTCTGTACAAAATCAAAATCTACATTTGGAGCTAACTCTTTAATAAATAAACCATCTTTTTTTACCTCTATAATTGCTAGATTTGTGTAAATTCTTTCTACAACATTTTTTCCTGTTAAAGGGAATGTGCAATTATTTATAATTTTAGGAAGTCCTTTTTTTGTTGTGTGTTGCGTGATTACAAAAATCCTTTTTACTCCAGCAACCAAATCCATAGCCCCCCCAACAGCAGGTATAGCATCTTCTGCTCCAGTACTCCAATTTGCCAAATCACCTTCTCTGGATACTTGCATTGCTCCAAGTACACAAATATCAATATGCCCGCCTCTAATCATAGCAAAGCTATCAGCATGATGAAAATAACTAGCTCCAGAGATTGCAGAAATACATTTTTTTCCTGCATTTACAAGTTCTCTATCTTCCATTTCTTTGGAAGGAGCCTTCCCCATACCAAGTAAACCATTTTCAGTTTGGTAAATTACCTCTCTATCCTTAGGGACAAAATCAGCTACCAATTCAGGAATACCAATACCTAAATTTACATAAGAACCATCAGGAATATCTAAAGCTACTTTTTGAGCCATTTCTTCTCTGCTCCAACCTATTTGTTTTGTGTCTAACATGGATATTTTATCTGCTTTGCTACCAAATCCGATTCGTGAGATGGATTAGTAATTTCTACAACTTTTTTTACAAAAATTCCTGGGGTAATTACTTCTTCCGGATTTAATTCTCCAAGCTCAACAATTTGTTTTGCCTGAACAATAGCCACCTTTGATGCCATACACATAATTGGTCCGAAATTTCGTGCCGTAGCATGATATACTAGGTTTCCGTATCTATCAGCTTTATTACATTTTACTAAAGAATAATCTGCTTTTATAGCATATTCTAAAACATTTTCAGTACCATTAATTATTCGACTTTCTTTCCCTTCTGCTAGTGGTGTGTTTACTGATGATGGCGTAAAAAAAGCTGGGATTCCAGAACCACCAGCCCTAATTCTTTCAGCTAAAGTGCCTTGAGGAACAAGCTCTAGCTCAATTTCTCCATTCCTATACAATTCAGGGAACACCTTAGAATTTGCAGTTCTTGGAAAGGAGCAAATCATTTTTTTTACTTGCTTGTTTTCAATTAGTGCAGCTAAGCCAATATGTCCACTTCCAGTATTATTACTCACAACAGTTAAGTTTTTTGCTCCATTATCAATCAGTGCATGAATTAGTTCAATGGGACTACCCGCTTCTCCAAATCCACCAATCATAATTGTTGTTCCATTATGTATCTCTTTTACTGCCTGAGAAACTGATTCTACAATTTTATTTATCATTAGTTAGCTTTCAAAATTATTTTCCAAATTTTCTTCAATCTGTGATAATTCCTTTTCGTAAAAATACTCTCCTCCTTCAAATGGTTTTAAATTAATGATGGTATTTTCTTTTTCATCATATTCTGCTAAGTAAACTTCATCTAACCATTGCATATTTCTAGCTTCATTAAATTTAAGTACAAATGCTTTTTTTCCATTTATAGTTGTGGTTCCAAGTAAAGAAGTTTTCCCTGCTGAGGAAGTCATGGTAATATATCGAGATGGCCTACCAATTGAAGGTAAACTTCTGTAAATTTTGCTAAATATCTTATTCATATCGGCAAGTGGAGCTGTAAAATAACCATGTTCTCCTGTTGGGCGAGCACAATAAATGGAATGGAAACTCATGCCAAGCATCATTAAAATATGTGCTAAATCAATCCAATTTTGTGCCGATTTATCCACATCTACTTTTCCGTTTTTACCCATAAATAAACTGATGTGGTTCATCATTGGACTTTGGCTTTTTACAGTTATACCGAACAATCTTAACCTTCTTATAGCAGCTATTGTGTGAATATTTAACAATTCTTTTGGAGTAGAAAAATGCCCCATCCATAATACCTGAACTCCGCTATCAATCAGTTTTTTGAAAAGTTGTAGAGAACCATCATATTTAGAATCCAAAATAATATTTGGCTCATAAGTAAGGGCACGGGAAGCAATTCTAATAGTTCTAATATGTGATAATTCAGGGTTTTCAATTATGGGCAAAAGATATTCGTTTAATCTTTTTGTTGGCATATAGCCAGCATCTCCTCCAGTAATTAGAATATCGGTAACTTCTTTATGTTTTTTTAAGTACTTATGAACTTGTGCAACATCATCTTGTACAAACATATCATCATCTCCTCTTACTTGTGCATGCCTAAAACAATAAGTACAATAGGCAAAGCAACTTTGAGTAGTTTTATCAAACAACAAGAACACATGTGGATACTTGTGTTGCCCACCATCTACTGCTTCAACATTTCCATCTTCAGAATAAAAAGTTGGTCTGTTTAATAGTTGTTTCCCATCATGAGGATTGGTTTTATCTCTGTAAGAAACCACCATTTTAGTTCTTTCTTTTGCATCCTCAATGTTTTTGTATTTTTCTACAATTTCTTCCTCAATCATTCCTGGCTGAGGAAAAACCAGTTGAAAAACTTGATCCTGCTCATAGTTTTCCCAATCGATAGTGCTAAGTATATGTTTTGTTGCTAAAAAAGCATAGACTTCCAAAAAAAGTTCTCGTTCCCTCATTTGTGAAAGATGTATGCCGTTATCTTCCAAAATTGTACAAACTGCTTTAAACCCTTCTAAGCCAAAATATTTATTCTTAGCATTAGCAAATATTGATTTGGATTCTCTTTTTAGAAGGGAATGTTGAGAAAAACAATTATGTAATCGACTTAATAATGCAAGAGGAAGTAAATTTTCTTGCTCAATAACTTCTTTTGCTTTATCTGATAATGCATGAAAGTTCATTAATTTTAAAACATCTGAATTATCAATTTTATTGATTTTTTCTGTTTTTACTTTAGTATTTGTTGGCATTTTGTTTGGGGTTTATTCATGTAAAGTTAAAGTAACAATTGTAAAACAAAATAATAGATTATTTATTAAATAAGCAAAAAACAAACAAAAGAAAGTCAATAAAATATAACTTATAGTTAAACCATCTTTAAATTATTGCTTTTGAATACATAAGATTTATTATTCTAGTTTTCATATTAAAAAGATATTTTGCTTATTTTTACAATGTGAAAAAATGTATGAAAATATCTTTTGTATTAGCACTTATTTGCTTGCTTCCAAAACTTATGTTTTCCCAAGCACCTGGCTGCCCAAATGTAAATGCAGGTGCCGACACAGTTGTTGACTGCAATAGCGTTTCCTGTGTGCAACTTACAGCTAATTATTTGGATGTAGGTCTAACGACATCTTATACGGTTTCTTCAACTCCTTATGCGCCACCCTATCCTTTTACTGGTGGCACTCAATTATTTATTGGCATTGATGATATATGGAGTAGTGTAATAAGTCTGCCTTTTAATTTCTGCTTTTTTGGAAATACCTATAATCAGATTGTGATTGGTACTAATGGTGTAATTTCTTTTGACCTATCTAATGCAGGTGGATTTTGTGTTTTTGGGTTTTCTAATAATATCCCAAATCCTAGTATCCCTTATCCAAACTCTATTAATGGGGCTTATCACGATATTGATCCATCAGTAGGAGGAGACATCAATTATGCTGTTTTAGGTTCTTACCCATGCAGAACATTTGTTGTAAACTATAATAATGTGCCTCATTATTCATGTAATTCAATCACTACTACACAGCAAATTGTACTTTATGAAACTACAAATGTGATAGAAGTTTACATTAATGACAAACCCACTTGTAATGGTTGGAACTCAGGGAATGCTGTTATAGGCATTCAGAATATAGCTGGAACGATTGGCTACACTCCTCCTGGAAGAAATACTGGCTCTTGGACCACTTCTAATGAAGCATGGCGATTTACACCAAGTGGACCTTCTATTAGTACTATAAATTGGTTTGAAAGTGGGGTGAGTAGTCCTATTAGTACATTTGATACGGTTACTGTTTGTCCAATAAACACTACTAATTATATTGCGGAGGTTACTTACATTAGGTGTGATCAAACCATTGTAATTGAAACAGATACTGTTGAGGTTGATATTAGCTGTTGTCCTCCACAAGTTATAGATGTAGTTACAACCCCATCATGTGGTGCAGGGAATGATGGTTCAATACAACTTTCCCTTGCAGCAGCAAATATTCTTAATATTAGTTGGACTGGCCCAAATGGATTTACAAGTAATACAGTAAATATTTCAAATCTTATTTCTGGGAATTATGTGGCGGATATTACTTATTCAAATAATTGCCCTCCATTTACAGATACTATTGCATTAATTGACCCTTTGGTGATGTCTGCCAATTACACTTTTAATAATATTAGTTGTTTTGGTGATAATGATGGAAATATTGATTTGACAGTGATTGGAGGCACGCTTCCTTATACATTTCTATGGAGCGGACCAAATTCCTTTTCGGCTTCCTCAGAAGATATAAATCTACTTTATGAAGGGATTTATTCAGTACTTGTTTCTGATTTTAATGGTTGCTCTTATTTCTATAATATCCCGATTCAAGAGCCAGATAAAATTACTTTAAGTGCGTCCATTACTGATTTGAGTTGTGTATCGGTCAATGATGGTGTTATTGATGTTATGGTTAGCGGTGGCACACCTTCTTTTAATTACAGTTGGAGCAATGGAGCAAGTACTTCATTGCTTAATAATTTGTCGGTTGGAGAATATATTTTAACACTTACTGATAATAAGAATTGTTTACAAACCGATACTTTTGAAATCAAAGCAGCTACTTTTCTTACAAGTGCATCTGTTTTTGATATCAAATGTAATGGCGATTCTGATGCTTTTATCGACATAGAAATTATTGGAGGAAATTACCCCTATACTTACAATTGGAATAATGGTACAAGTACACAAGATATAATAAATGTTGGAGCAGGGGTGTATCAAGTAAGTGTAACGGATGTTACTAATTGTACAATTGATACTACTATTATCATTTCCCAACCCACACCTTTAAATGCAATTGCAACTACAACTAATGTAAGTTGTTATGGAGGAAATAACGGAAGCTCTACTTTGCAGATTACAGGTGGAATACCGCCATATATTTCAGATTGGAATGGTTTAGATACTTTGAATTTTTTTGCAGGCACTCATCCTTTTCAAATTACAGATTCTAATGGATGTGTTTTTAATGCAAGTGTGAATATATCACAACCCGATTCATTAAGCATTAGTTTTAACACTTCAAATGTGCAATGTGTGGGAGATGCTAATGGGGCTATTGATATTTCTGTTCTCTCAGGAAGCGGAACACCTAATTACACCTTTTCTTGGACAGGACCAAATTCCTTTATTTCTAATTCAGAAGATATTTCAAATATAAATGCTGGTCTTTACACCATAAACATTGCAGATGCTAATAATTGTGTTTTTGAATATCATTTAGTGGTGGAACAACCCACCCCGCTTTCTCAAATTTTGGATATAAAAACACCAAATTTTAATGGCTACTCTATTGCCTGCAATAGTGATTATAGCGCTTGGATTTCAGTGGATGTTTTTGGTGGCTATATTCCTTATACTTATCAGTGGAGTAATGGCAGTAATTCCGATAGTATATTTGGCTTAAATGCTGGTAATTATGCTTTAACTATTACTGATGCACTCGGTTGTACTTTCGATACCTCTGTTACTCTTTTAGAGCCGCCTTCTACTATTTCTGCTTCAATCAATGCTACTACTGATTATAATGGTTATACAGTGCGGTGTTTCGACAGTAATGATGGGGCTATTCAGGTTGTTGGAGCAGGAGGAGTTCCATCATATTCTTTTTTATGGAATAATGGAAGCACCTCAGATAGCATTACTAATTTGGATGCTTCCTACTATGAGGTAGAGGTTACCGATAGTAATGGTTGTATTTGGGTTGGAGGGATTACACTTAATAAACCCTCTGCACTTGAAATTACCCTTTCATCTATCACAGATACTTGCGAAAGGGCAGTTGGTTTTGCTGGCACTAATGTAATTGGTGGAGTAACACCTTATACTTATTTGTGGAGTAATGGGCAAAGCTCAATAATTGCAAATAACCTTTTGGAAGGAGTTTATTACATTACTTCTACTGATGCTAATTTATGTGAGATTTCAGATTCTGTTGAGGTTGATAATATAAAAAGTCCGATAGCAGATTTTAATACAATGCCAAAACATAGAAGGTATTATGAGCAATTGGACAAGCCATTTATTTTTATTGACATTTCAAATACCTATTGGCAAAATATAATAAATTGGAATTGGGATTTTGATTATAACGGTATATCTCCTACTTATAATGGGTTTGATTCTATTGTGAAACATTTCTATAATGAAACTGGTACATATAGAATATTTCTAAGCATTGAAACAGAATATCATTGTATAGATACCATTTCAAAAACTATATTGATTGATGATTTTGCATTATTTATTCCTGATGCTTTTACTCCGGGAATTGATGAACTAAATAATGAGTTTAAACCATATGGCTATGGGATAAAAGAATATAAAATGATGATTTTTAGTCGGTGGGGAGAGCTTCTTTTTACTTCAAAGAATTTGGATGTTGGCTGGAATGGTATAAAAGAAGGAAAAGAAAAAATATCTCCACTTGGAGTATATGCTTACTATATAGAAATTGAAAATATATTTGGAGAGATTTTTAAATATGAAGGAACATTAAATTTAATTAGATAATTATGAAAAAGTACACACTCATTTTGTTTTTGTTTTTTACTCAAACCCTTTTTGGGCAAGAACTTTTTACAATTAATAACAACAATAAAATAATTGCAACAAAAAATCCTAAAAATACAATTGGTTTAATTCTTAATGACATCATTCATCAGAAAATATTAAATAATGCTGAAAAACAACACACTATTAATCTTCCGTTTTTTGGGCAAGCTTTACAATTTAGTTTGGAAAAACACAATGCTGTTTTTAGTGAATTACAAATAACTTCTAAAACTAAAAATGGAAATGTACTTTTGGATATTAAACCAAACTTATTGACCTATAAAATGTTTCATAATGGAGAGTCTGTTGGTATTATTAGCTTTGTGAATGGGGAAATCCTTGCCACTTTTAAGATGAATGCTAGACAATACGAGATTAGTAAATTCAAAGGAAAGTATATTTTATTTGAAGCCACTAATAGTATTAATGCTTCTAATTTTGAGTGTGGTTCTGAGCAAGTTCAATCTCAGCAATTAAATAGTTACCCTCAAAATTCTTTTATCCCAAAATGTATTGAGCTTGCCATTGAAATTGACGAATACACTAGGTTAACTTTTGCTAGTGATCAAGAAGCAACCAATTGGGCATTAGCAATTATTGCAGGGGTTAGCCAAATATATGAAACTGATATTAATGTAGCTGTGCAAGTTGTTGATGTTACTATTTGGAACACTACTGATCCTTATGATGCAATTACAAATGATGCAAGCAACATGCTAAGTACATTGGCAAACTATTGGAGTACAAATAATGGCGGTATTGCTCGTGATTTGGTGCATTTAATGACAAAAAGAAGTAATACTGGAACAGGAGGTATTGCGTATTTAGGAGTGCTTTGTAGCATGGGCTCAGGTTATGCTTTTTCTAGTGTACTGAATAATGACACTACTTTTACTTTTCCAAATCCTTCATACAGCTGGAATCTGAATGTAATCTCTCATGAAATGGGACATAATATCGGTTCTCCTCACACACATTCTTGCAATTGGGCAGCAGACCCAACTTATGGTTTTGTTGGTGGTGGTATAGATGATTGTGGTGTAGTTTCAGGGTCAGCAAGTGCTTGTACTCCCCCAGCACCAGCTCCTCCTGGAGGAATAGGTACAATTATGAGTTATTGCCATGTGGGAGGAAGCGGAGTAATTTTGGAATTTCATGATATTGTTATCACACAAGCACTTAATCCGGGTATAAATAATGCTTCTTGCATTACAACTTGCGATTATTTTGGATGTACTGATTCATTAGCATTTAATTATGATACTACTGCCACTATTGATGATAGTAGTTGTATCCCTGTTGTAATGGGATGTATTGATACTGCTGCTGCAAATTATAATTCGGCTGCCAATACGGATGATGGAAGTTGTACTTATTGTTTTGCTTTAACTTTTAGCGTTTCTGATATTAGCTGTAATGGTTATAATGATGGTTTTATTGATATGTTGGTGCAATCAGGAACAGGAACTTCATCTTATATTTATAATTGGACAGGCCCTAGTGGGTTTTCATCTACTAGTGAAGATATAAATAGTTTGTCGGCTGGCACTTATATAATTGCTGTTACCGATACTTTGGGCTGTACCGAAACAGTAAGCAGAGTAATAAATAATCCTTTACCAATAAACATTGATAGTTTGGTGATTACTAATGTAAGTTGTTTTGGTTTGCCAGATGGAACAGCAACTGTTTACATAAGTGGAGGCACGCCTAATTATGTTTATAATTGGGGTGGAGCTACTCCTCTTTCATTAGTAGCTGGCAACTATTCTGTTGCAATAACGGATGCGAATAATTGTCCGCAAGCCACCTCAAATTTTTCAATTACTGAGCCCAATTTGTTAGTTGGCACTTACTCAACTGTTGATATAAGTTGTTTTGGTTTTGGAAATGGAAGCATTGATGCAACTCTTATGGGTGGGGTATTGCCTTATACTTATAGTTGGACAGGACCAAATACCTTTTCAAGCACTACACAAGATATAACTAGCTTGCAAGCGGGAGCTTATTCTCTTGCCATTACGGATGCAAATGGATGTGTAGAAACAATTTCCCCTACTATTACAGAGCCATCAGCAGTAATGGTAAGCTCCACTATTTCGGATGCTAGTTGTAATGGGGGTTCTGATGGCTATATTGATATTAGTCCCACAGGAGGAACGCTACCATATTCATATAATTGGAGTAATGGAGCAATTACTCAAGATTTAATGAATATTGGTGCAGGGCAGTATTCTGTTGATGTTTTGGATGATAATGGTTGCATTGTTCCTACTCTTACTTTTACAATTAACCAGCCGCTTCCTTCCTCTCTATCTGTTCAGATTACTTCTGTGGATTGTAATGGAGATAACAATGGTGTAATTGACATTACTTATGTGCCAGATGTTGGCGTTCCTTTTAGCTTTAGCTGGACTGGTCCAAACGGATTTACCTCCAATATAGATGATATAACTTCTCTTTTTGCTGGAACTTATACCCTCAATATTACCGAGAGTAATTGTGTTATTACAAACACTTATTTTGTGTCAGAGCCAGCTCCAATCACTACTTTAGAAACGGTACAGCATGCAAGCTGTTACGATTCTACTGATGCAAGTGTATTATTAACTATTTCTGGTGGAGTGCCTACTTATACAACAAATTGGGGAGGATTTAATCCGCAAGCATTAAATGCAGGTACTTATACTTACACTATAACAGATGATAATAATTGTGTTTTTTCTGATACAGTTTTTATAAATCAGCCAAGTATTGTTAATGTCAATTATAATATTTCTAATGTAAGTTGCTTTAATGGGATTAATGGGAGCGCTTCTCTTATTATTAGTGGAGGAACTGCTCCTTATACTTCTACTTGGCAAAATGCAAACCCTCTTCAACTCAATGCTGGATTTCACTCTTACACTATAGTTGATGATAATGCTTGTATTTATTCCGATTCAGTTTTTATTAGTCAGCCCTCACAAATGATAATAATTGAAAACACTGTTGATGTTCTTTGTAATGGTGATAATTCTGGTTCTGCTGTTTTGAATATAAGCGGTGGTGTTTCTCCTTATCAAACAAATTGGTATGGGTATAATAATTTAACACTGCAAAGTGGAAATTACCTTTATGATGTTACAGATATAAATAATTGCAATTCAACTGGTGTTGTATTTATTAGCGAACCGAATCCGATAGTAGTATCTAATAGCATTACTCCATCTTCATGCCTAAATTCTACTGACGGACAAATAAACATAAATATAAGTGGAGGGGTTGCCCCTTATCAACAAAATTGGTTTGGTATAACTCCTTTGAGTTTATCGGCAGGAAATTACACTTACACTATTATTGATGCCAACGGATGTATAGATAGTAATCAAGTTGTTGTATCTTCTATTAGTAATTTATCGGTTAATAATATCACAAATCATGTGAGTTGTTTTGGTTTTTGTGATGCTAGCATCAACCTTTCTATTACAAATGGAATTCCTCCTTATTCGGTAAATTGGTTTTCATTTTCTCCTGATTCATTGTGTGAGGGTAACTATCCTTATAGGGTTACAGATGATTTGGGTTGTACTTTTGATGATACAATTACAGTTTTGATGCCTCAGCCATTAGTAACAAGTTTAACTCTTAACGGAACCCTTCTTAGTGCAAGCGTAAATGGAGGAACGCCACCTTATTTTTATTATTGGTGGAATGCAAATGGGAATTTAGGGAACACATCATCAGTAACTATCAATCAAGGTGGAAATTACTTTTGTGTTGTTAGCGATATTAATAATTGTAATTCTGATACCGTTTCCTTTTTGTTTACTGCAATGGATGCAGTAGATTTTTTATCAGATAATATCAAGCTATATCCTAATCCGTTTTCAGACTTTATTACTATTGAAATTCCAATAGAGTATAAGGGTTTAACATTATCCTTACATAATGTTTTAGGTGAAATTCTATTACAGCAAAAGTATTACAACACACAGGAAATACAAGTTTTTAGAAAAGACTTATCCTCTGGTACTTATATCCTAAGTTTAAAAATGAAAGACTTTACAATTAGGAAAAAATTGGTTATTGAATAAGACTCTATCCCTTGAAGTGTGTAAGTTGGTTGTTGGACAATAGTTTATAGAATAATATGTTAAGCGAACTTTGGCACAAAGTGTGGCTATCTATCTAAACCCACCTCTACCTTCCTTCCAATAAATTGTTCAGGACATGCTCTCCAAGGAGGAGAACTATTCGCATTTTATCAACTCCCCTCTTGGGAGGGGTTGGGGGCGGCTAAACATAGATTGCTTCTAAAAACTCTGTTTTATCCCAATGACAGTAGTCAAAAGCAACCCACCTCTACCTCCTCCAAGGAGGAGAACTATTCGCATTTTATCAATTCCCCTCTTGGGAGGGGATTAAGGGGTGGGTAAACATGATGAAAGGAAGAACTCATACACTAGAGAAAAATAGAACTGTACTTCTTTCCAGATTTCTCAAAAAGGAGTTTCACAGCCTTTCGCCCTTTCTCTCCCAAAGAAATAGAATAATCATTTACATACAAAGCAATGTGAGTATCAATCACTTCCTTTTGCATTTCTTGAGCATGACACTTCACATAGTCAGCAGAACTATTAGGATTTGCAAAAGCATATTCAACTGATTTTCTTAGCAATCTTTCTACCTTTTTTTGCAAATCAACATCTAAATTTCTTTTTACTACTATACCACCTAAAGGAATAGGCAAGTCCGTTTCTTCTTCCCAAAACTCGCCTAAATCTTTTACTTTCTCCAAGCCTTTATCTTGGTAGGTAAATCGATTTTCATGTATAATAAGTCCAGCATCTACCCTGCCTAAAAGCACTTCATTTTCAATTTCAGAAAAAAGTGTTTCTACCTTATTTTTATGTTCTGGATAAGCAATTTCTAAGAGCATATTGGCAGTTGTATATTTTCCTGGTATAGCAATTTTACTTTTTTCAGACAAGATAGTATCTGGCATTTTTATTAAAAGCGGACCGCAAATATTACCCAAAGCTGAGCCACTATCTAATAATGCATAGTTAGAAACACAATGCGTAAAAGCGTTATAACTAAGTTTTGTAATCGCTAATTTTCCTTGAAAAGCCCACTTATTTAATTGTTCTACATCAGCAAAAACAACCTCAAATTCCAATCCTTCAGTATCAATTTTATGATGCACCATAGCGTCAAAAATAAAGGTGTCATTCGGACAAGGAGAAAATCCTAAGGTCAATTTCATAATTCAGCAATAATTTGTTTCACTTGAATATTCAGATTTTTTATTGCTAATGGCATATTCCAATTTGCTTTATTACGCTTTTCTACCTTATTGGAAATCGCTCTTATCTGCACACAAGGAATATCAAATTCTTGGCACACTTTAAATACTGCCGCTCCCTCCATACTTTCAATATCAGGATTTAACCTACTTACTACCTCAGCAATAGAGCCCTCATTGCCATGCACTGTATTTACTGTAATTCCTTTCGCTTTTTGCAAATTGGTTTTTCCTTCCACACTATAATTGGTTTGAATTCCAAAATCAGAAAATTGTTCAAACTCCTTTCCATTTTCAAATCCAATTTCTGAAAAACTATCTTCTATTACCTCAACTATATCTCCAATTTTTATATTAGGATTAAAGCAGCCTGCAATCCCCATATTAATTACTAAATCATAAGATTTTGTACTTAACTCTTTAGTTAAACAAAGAGTAGTATTCACCATCCCAATGCCAGTAAAAAGCACTTCTAAATCTTTAAATTTCTCTACAATTACCTCTTGTTTTGTAGCCGCAACTAATAGTATCTTCATTTGGCAAATATACCAAAAGAAAAGGTAGTTGATTTACATATTCTATCCTATTACACTGATTTTTATTACAAATTTTTATCTTTACCATCTCAAAATCAATAAATAATTTTTTGTAATAAATATTTAAAAAAATGAAATCATTCCTTAAAAATGTATTATCCACCATAGTGGGCGTAGTGCTATCGGTAGTAGTAGTAGTTCTTTTATTTATTGGCATCATCAGTATTGCTGTTTCTACCTTGGATAGTGATAAAGAAGCCAAAGTAAAAATGGACTCCATTTTAAAAATAAATTTGTCTAAACCCATTGTAGAAAGAGCAAGTGATAATCCTTTTGAGAATTTATCGCTCACTAATATGGACCCGGAAACTGAAGTTGAATTTAAAAACATTTTAGATAATATTGAAAAAGCAAAAACAGATGAGCGCATAAAAGGAATTTACCTCAATGTACCTTTTGTAAATGCAGGTCTTTCGCAAACTGAGGAAATTAGAAATAAGTTATTGGATTTTAAAACTTCTGGAAAATTTATTGTTTCCTATGCAGAATATTATTCGCAAAAGGGCTATTACCTTAGCTCGGTGGCGGATGAACTTTTTTTAAATCCAGAAGGACTTTTTGAACTAAAAGGATTTTCAGCACAAATTATGTTTTACAAAGGGCTTTTGGAAAAGCTGGATATTGAGGCGCAAGTCATCCGTCACGGAAAGTTTAAAAGTGCCATTGAGCCATTTGTTTTAGATAAAATGAGTAAGGCAAACAGAGAGCAAATTTCGCTTCTTCTTTCTACCATTTCCGATAATATTTTGGATTCTATTGCAAGCCAAAGAGGAATGACTTTAACCCAAGTAGAAGAAATAGCCAATAACTTAGAGCTGAATACAGCCAAAAAATGCTTAGAACATAATTTTGTAGATGCACTCATTTACCAAGATGAGTTGGAAGAAAAATTAAAAAACAAATTAGATGGAGTAGAAAAATTGCAGCTGATTTCTCTTTCAAAATACAGCAATGCCAAAGTGAAAAAAGAAGGCAAAATAAGCAGAGATAAAATCGCCATCATTTATGCCACAGGCGAAATTAATTCTGGTAAAGGAGATTTGAAAAGTATTGGCTCTATTACCACCGCAAAAGCAATCAAACAGGCAAGAGAAGATGATAAAGTAAAAGCAATTGTTTTAAGGGTAAATTCTCCTGGCGGAAGTGCCCTTGCATCAGATGTAATTTGGAGAGAAACCACATTAGCAAAGGCAGAAAAACCCCTTGTTATTTCTATGGGCGATTTGGCGGCAAGTGGCGGCTATTATATTGCTTGTGCTGCCGACTCTATTGTGGCTAACCCTAACACAATTACTGGCTCTATTGGAGTGTTTGGATTAATACCAAATTTGAAACATTTTTATAAAAATAAATTAGGAATTACCATTGATACAGTAAATACCCACAAGCATGCTGATATGGGAGTAAATAGAGCATTGACTACTTTTGAAAGAGCAAAAATTCAAGAGAGCATTGAGGATGTTTACGCTACTTTTATAGGGCATGTAGCGAAAGGAAGAAATATGAGCGCTACTGCTGTAGATGATGTTGGGCAAGGAAGGGTTTGGACTGGTTATGATGCAAAACGCTTAGGACTAGTAGATGTTTTGGGTGGCTTGGAAACAGCCATTGATATAGCGGCTCATTTGGCAAAAATAGAGGAATATCGACTTGTTTCTTTGCCAAAAAAAGAAGATCCTCTTGAAGTATTTATTAAAGAAATGACTGGAGAACAAAGCAACTATATTGCAAACTATTTTGGTATTGACAGTAAATACATTAAAGCAATTGAAAGTTTAATAAAAGGTGAAAAAGTTCAAGCAAGAATGCCTTTTATTTTGGAGATTAATTAAAATAATCTTCCCTGTACAATTTCTTGATAAGAAAATTTTGATATAAACCCTTCATGCGAACGGATGTTAAAAACTCTGTCGCCATCCAATAATAAGTATTGCCCTTTTATACCTAAAAGTTCTCCTTCAATTATAGGATTCTTTTCTAACTTCACACTCTTTATCTTTTTAGGAAATTGAGTGACAGGATACTTTATTTCAGTTACTGTATTATCAGCTAAAATATATTGTTTTAATTCTTCTGGAACATGTTCAGAAAGTTTCTCTTTCATCTTTACCAAATCAACTGAATCAGGAGTTCCTGAGAGCATCTTTCTCCAATTGGTAACATCAGCTACAAAACGCTTTAACGAAACCTCTATATCTCCTGAAAACCTTCTATTTGGTACTTCTGCTAACAAAATTGCTTGACTTGCCCCTTGATCCATCCACCTAATTACCCCTTGAGTTCCTCTTGTAATCCCTACTTTTATCCCAGATGAGTTCGCTAAATAGACATAATGTGGCGCCAATTGAAAAGTTTTTTCCCACTCCAAATCTCTTTCCTCAATTCCTAAATGTGCGGTACAAAGTTCTGGTTTGAAAATAGATTGAGAGGCAAGAGGTGAATCGTAAAAACATTGATAACAAAAACCCGAACGATAAAATTTCTTCATTATTCTACCACAATTACAAATGACTTCTCCACTCCATTCTATTTTTATTTGCTTGCCAATGAGTTCATTCATCAAAATGTAACCCCCATGAATATCTAATGTATATTGCACCACATCTTGCAAATTAGTACTCATTTTTTTTAGTGTGTCTTTCATCATAATTTTTTGTAATTTTATGGGCAATAAAAGTATCTATTATTTATGAGGTTTCCTTTTAAAAATTCTTTTCTTTCTTGGATGATGAAAAAACGCATTCATCAGATTGAACTTTTTTTGAAATATCCTTTTTCCGTGCAAGATGAACTTTTATTAAACCTTATAAACAAAGCGAAAGATACAGAGTTTGGTAAAGCACACGGTTTTTCTTCAATCAAATCGTATGAAAAATTTATAAATAATGTAGAGGTAAAAACTTATGAAGAATTTTATCCTAACATCCAAAAGCTCAGAAATGGAGGGGAGAATATTCTTTGGCCTGGAAAAATAAAATGGTTTGCAAAATCGGCAGGAACAACTAATGCAAAAAGCAAATACATCCCTATTACTGAGGAAGCTTTGGAGGATTCTCATTTTAAAGCTGGAAAAGACATGCTTTCCATTTATTGCAATAATAATCCTGAAAGTACTTTTTTTGATGGAATGGGATTAATGCTTGGTGGTTCGCAATCTCAAAATTCTTTAAAAAAATATACGGATGGTGACCTTTCAGCCATTCTAATTGATAATTTCCCTTTTTGGGTAAATATGCACCGAACACCTGATTTGGAAACTGCACTACTTCCAAAATGGGAAGAAAAACTAGATAGAATTGTAAGGCAGGGGATAAAAGAAAATGTAACTAATTTAACTGGCGCTCCCTCTTGGATGCTAATTGTATTAAACAAAATTTTAAAAAAAACAGCTAGCAATAACATTTTGGAAGTCTGGCCAAACTTAGAACTTTATATGCATGGGGGTATGAATTTTTTACCCTATAAAGAGCAATTCAAAGAGATTATTCCAACAAATAAAATGAATTATATGGAGTGTTATAATGCTTCAGAAGGTTTTTTTGCCATTCAAGACCAAGTGCATTCTAATGAGATGTTACTCATGTTAGATTATGGAATTTTCTATGAATTTATTGACATGGAAGATTTTAAGAAAGGAAGTAGAAAAACGATAAAATTAGATCAGGTAAAACTAAGCACAACTTATGCCATTGTAATTACTACAAATTCTGGGCTTTGGCGATATCTTATTGGTGATACTGTTAAGTTCTCTTGCATTTCTCCTTTTAGAATTAAAATTGTAGGTAGAACCAAAAGTTTTATCAATGCTTTTGGAGAGGAATTAGTAATTGAAAATGCTGAAAGTGCTTTAAGACATGCCTGCAGAGAAACCCAAAGCACAATTAAAGAATTTACTGTTGCTCCACTTTATATTAATAAGGAAAACTCTGGAGCACATCAATGGCTTATTGAATTTGAAAAAAAACCAACTAATTTGGATTTTTTCACTAAAGAACTTGATGTTTTTTTACAAAGTATTAATTCTGATTATAAAGCAAAACGAAATAATGATTTGATACTTAGAATGCCAAAAGTAGAAATACAAAAAGATGGCACTTTTTATAAATGGCTAGAAAGCAAAGGGAAATTGGGAGGACAAAATAAAGTCCCTAGATTGAGTAATGAGAGAAAAATTATAGACGAAATACTTAATTTGAAATAAAAACTTATTAACGATTTATAAAATACTAATAGCATATAATCTTATTTTAATCTTCTTTTTTTATTTTAGTCCAAAATTTTAAAAATATGCATGTAGCTATTGCCGGGAATATCGGCTCGGGAAAAACAACTCTTACCACAAAGCTTGCCAAACATTATAAATGGGAAGCTCATTATGAAGATGTGGAAAACAACCCTTACTTAAATGATTTTTATAAAGACATGCAAAGGTGGTCTTTTAATTTACAGGTTTACTTTTTGAATAGCAGATTTCGACAAATTTTAAACATAAAAGCAAGTGGAAAAAGCTTTGTACAAGACAGAACAATATATGAAGATGCTTTTATTTTTGCACCTAATTTACATTCAATGGGGCTTATGAGTTCTCGTGATTTTGATAATTACCAGCAACTCTTTAATTTAATGGATTCTTTTATTCAAGGGCCTGATTTACTTATTTATTTAAGAGCATCAACCCCCACTTTAGTAAATCAAATTCAAAAAAGAGGAAGAGACTACGAAAACTCAATTCGCTTAGATTATTTAACTCGCCTTAATGAGCGGTATGAGGCATGGATTTCCGAATACTCAAAAGGGAAGCTCTTAATTATTGATGTGGATGATATTAACTTTTCAGAAAACAAAGAAGATCTCGGAGGGGTTATCGAAAAAATAGATGCCGAAATTCATGGACTTTTTAAAACTAATTAGCAAAAGACATAAAAAAAAGAGCCACTTATAAGTAGCTCTTTTTTATTTTACGCTATAAATTAGATTTACTGTTTGCCTTTTACTTGAAAGGTAATATATTCGTCTTTTGTTGATATTGTTGATGGTCTCTTAATTACAATTGCAGCATCAAAAGATGTTTGCTCTGTAATAATTCCTACATTATAATATAGTGTTGCAACAAAATCATTATTATTCATTTTCAACAAACCCTCTATTTGTTGTCTATAGTTTTCCATTTCTGAATTTTCAGAATATTCTTCAGTAGCATTAAATACAACAGTCTCATCTCCTAAGAACTTTGTCATTTCTTCACATAATCTTGAATTATCAGAATTACAAGCAATGTCATCTGACAGAGTTATACGCATAATACTAATTGCCTCTGTCTGACTATCTGTGTTAAAAAGAAAGTCTTCAGATTTTGATGTAAAATGCGGCATGTCAATTACAGTGTTATTTGCAACTTGTCGGCTTTCAACTAGTTGATTTGTATCCGTTGAAGAACTTGCAACATCCATTGCAATAGACGGAGCAATAACCAAAGCCACTACTGACATTAATTTCAATAATATATTTAATGAAGGACCTGAAGTATCTTTGAAAGGATCGCCAACAGTATCACCAACTACAGCAGCTTTATGTGCCTCTGTTCCTTTTCTTCCATCTTCCTCAATCATTTTTTTAGCATTGTCCCAAGCACCACCAGCATTGGATTGGAAAATTGCCATCAAAACACCTGTTGTAGTAACACCTGCTAATAATCCTCCTAACATTTCTGCTCCTCCAAAAAATCCAATAAGCACAGGAACAACAATAGCCAATAATCCAGGCAACACCATTTCTTTAATAGATGCTTTTGTTGAAATATCTACACATTTATCGTATTCTGCAACTCCATCAGCAGCATCAAAAATTGCTCTATCTTCTTTAGATGCTTTGGTCATATCCGAATCGTATTTACGCATTACTTCTAGTGCAGCTTTCAACTGAGGAATATCTCTAAATTGTCTTCTCACTTCTTCAATCATTGCCATTGCAGCTCTACCCACAGCATTCATTGAAAGTGCCGAGAATACAAATGGAAGCATACCTCCAATTAATAAACCTGCCATAATATCTGGTCGAGAAACATCAATTGCAGTAACACCTGCCGTTTTCATAAATGCAGCAAATAATGCCAATGCCGTAAGTGCCGCAGAAGCAATAGCAAATCCTTTACCAATTGCTGCAGTTGTGTTTCCAACAGCATCTAATTTATCAGTTCTTTCTCTTACTTCTGAAGGAAGTTCAGCCATTTCAGCAATACCTCCAGCATTATCAGAAATTGGTCCGTAAGCATCAACTGCTAATTGAATTCCTGTATTTGCAAGCATCCCTACAGCAGCAATTGCAATACCGTAAAGTCCTGCAAAACCATGAGAAACTATAATAGCAGCAGCAATTAAAATAATTGGCAAAGCAGTGGACATCATACCCACACCTAAACCAGCAATAATAGTAGTTGCAGCACCAGTTTCTGATTGCTCAATAATGGAGTTTACAGGTTTGTATCCTGTTCCTGTATAGTATTCTGTTACTTTTCCTACAGCTAAAC
>JACKQG010001268.1_pt1 | contig 35354 bp, 22 predicted proteins | sample 8237621 | NCBI WGS metagenome assembly JACKQG01 (sample SAMN15677084, study PRJNA649215) | marine metagenome | biome: marine; feature: Black Sea; material: saline water; isolation source: suspended particulate matter (SPM) from the Black Sea western gyre | collected 2013-06-09/2013-06-10 | depth...
GGCGAAGGCATCGTCGCTGTCATCAAACGGCATGACAGGCATGATCGGCCCGAAAATTTCTTCACAGGTCAAGGCACTGTCGCGTGCGACGTCTTTAATCAAAGTCGGCTGCATGAAATACCCGGGGCGACTCGCGCGTTTGCCACCAGTAACCACTGTGCCCTTATGCGTCTCTGGTTGGCAGAACTTGACCATCTGCTCCACGCTCGCCTCTGACACGACCGGACTCAGCTCAGGCCCGGCGCCCGACTCGCCGACATAACGATACGATTCCATCAGCGCCTTCGCCTTCTCGATGAAAGCCGCATAAATGCTGCGGTGCACAAAGACACGATTCTGTGCGACACAGATCTGTCCGTCATTGGCCAACTTCAGGCCAACAATGTCTGCCACTGCGGCATCCAGATCCGCATCTTCAAAGACCAGCACGGGTGCATCGCCACCGAGCTCCAGAGACAGTCGCTTCACTGTCGTCGGTGATTGCTCTATCAGTTTCTTGCCGGCAAAAGTCGATCCTATCATGGTCAGTAGACGTGGGATTGGGCTTTGCGCCAAGGCATCGCTGACGAGCTTACCACGACCACAGAGTAAATTCACGGTGCCCTTTGGAAATGCGACTTCATTGATTAATTCAGCCACTCGCATCGAAGCCATCGGTGTCTTATCGGATATTTTAAACACCGAGGCACAGCCACTCGCCAATGCAGGGCCTAGCTTATAACCCAGATTTAGCAGAGGGAAGTTCCATGTCAGCAAGCCAGCTACGACACCAATGGGTTGATACGAAAGAAAGTTCAGATGCCCGCCGCCATAGTCCGGAATGGTTTCTCCGTAGTGGCGCTTCACTTCCTCGATGTAGTAGCCGAGGCAGTCAACCAGCATATTAAAATCGTAGCTTGCGACATCCTGTGTTTTGCCAGTCTCTTGAATCAGTAGATCAACGATATTCGCCTCGTCCGCCTTCAGTTTGATAATCAGCTCATCGACCAATGCTTTACGCTCATTGATCGAGAGTTGACCATATGCTTCCGAGGCGATCTTCGCCACATCAAGTGCACGATTCACATCTTCAGTCGTCGCGCTCGCAACTTCTCCAATTTTTGCGGCAGTCGCAGGATTATACACATCCAGATGTTCGTCACTATCGACAAATTCGTTACCTATGTAATTCTTTATATTCATTTGATTTTTATAAATCTGTTAACTGCCTCTGAGGAATATGATCACGACTGTGCATTCCTACTTTTGAGTGATATTGATAATATTTTAGAAATGCCGTTCATCTGGCCCGTTTCGGTCGGTCTATTTATTGTTCTTATGCTTATGATACTCTTGCCATGTGAGCATGCCGTCTTTGTTGACGTCGGCCTCAGGGTTTTTCTTGAAATATTGGTTCTTCCATTTTTCGTCATTACTTGAGGAATCCTTCTTCACGGGCTTAGCGGTTGCTGGTTTTGCTGTGTCTTCCAAACGCGCATCGAGCTGCTGACGAAATGATGCGAGCTTCACTGCATACTCGGGGTTGCTTGCCAGATTCTCCCATTCGTTTTTGTCGATTCGATGATCGTAAAGTTCTTCGTCGCCAGTGTGATACCGAATATAGCGCCAGTCCTGCGTGCGTAGCGAATAGTTCTGCATCAGCGGATCCATATCCTTCCATTTATGAACTGCAGTCAGCGCTGCCTCTGGCCCATCCCAATCGTTGAGCTGAGAGTTCTTTAGGAATGGCACAAGACTCGTGCCATCCAAGGGCGCTCCTAGGTCGTTGCGTCGCGTGTCACCTGTGAGTCCGCAGAGCTCGATCAATGTCGGATACAGGTCTACCAACGAAGCTGGATGCATTACGTTTGCACCAGCTTGTGCCACGCCTGGAGCGCGAATAATAAACGGCACGCGTGTGCTCTCCTCCCAAAGTGAATTCTTATAGACGTAATCCTTCGGACCGGTGCCCCAACCATGGTCACTGGTAAGCACGATGATCGTGTTATCTTTTAGCGATGAATTATCGACGACATCCAAAATCATACCGAGCAACTCATCCACAGATGCGACACAGGCCAAATACGCTTGTGTAAAATGCTTCAGCGCCAACTCTTGGTCACCGCCGTAGGAAGCGACCAGACTTTCAAAGATCTTCACACCGCGATCATTGCCACCACGCGATTTAGTCAAATACGTGTCATCGGCATCTCCGTTAAGAATCGGAGGCAGCTCCAAAGTATCCACAGGAAACTGATCGAAGAAGCGCTGCGGAACAATCAAAGGTGTGTGCGGGCGCATGAAGCCCACTCCCATGAAAAAAGGTTTCTTCTCATCACCGGCAGAATAAGCCTGCAATGTCTCAGCAGCCCATTGCGCATTAGCCTCATCTGCGGTCAAGTCACGCTCTCCGGATTTGGGGAATGCCAAGTCAAAGCTATTTCTCCAATTACCGCGCTGCCATGTATAGGACTTCCCGTCCCCAAAGTCTTTGCCTTCCAAAGAGACGAATGGGCCGAACGAACCGTCGATTTTGCCGAAGTCATCACGCAGCGGCGCAGGTGTCATCGGGTGCGGCACTTGCTTATTGCCATCAAAAGCATAGGGTCCGTAGTCCGCTTCTTCACGAAATTCGTCCCAATCCTGATGCGCATGATGATGCATCAATTTACCTGTTCCAATGGTGCGATACCCATTGGCTTGGAAGTGCGCGAACATTGTCTTTGAATTCGCCAATACCTCATTTTGATTCCAGTTATCCATACCAAAATTATTTGAAGTATGTGGATAGATTCCGGTGAAGAAGCTAGATCGTGACGGTGCACAGATCGGGATCGTGCAATGCATTTGCTGGAAAGTCACACCACTATCCATGAGCCGCGTCATGTTGGGCGTCTGAGTTTGTGGATGGCCTCCAAAGCCTTCGATGTCGGTATTCAGATCATCACAGACGATCAAAATTACATTCGGTTTGGTAGCCTGTAGACACACTGCCGCACAGAGTGCGACCAGTCCCAAGCAGAGAGAACGGAGTATTGATGACATATTCATTATTAAAATTATCGCACGTCTTTCACGATCAAATAGATTGGGGTTTCAGTAAATGGGATCCGAACAACGCCATTTTCAGGAGTTAATTCGAAAGGATTTCCGTAAAGGTCGCGGCCAGCCACGATTGAGTCGGTCTGTAGCTCACGCGTCTGCTCTCCGCCTTCACTCCACAAGACGACAAAGTCAAACTCTGGACCGCTAAAGCGTGTCTGCCAGCATCCATCGCCAAGGTCATCCTGACCGTCACACTCGACATCATACATGATATCACAAGCCGCAGCAGCTGCGATGAATCCAGATTCGACCGTGCGCCCCCCTGGGCCGACCCAGCCCTGTAGCCAACGATCCAGCAGGTCGCCCTCTAGCAGGATAAAGTAGAAGGACTTTTCGACTCCGTTAGCAAATGCCGTAGAGACCGCTTGTATATACGCCGATGCACACTCCTCCTCGTTAAGTATCTCGCGAGCAACAAATGGATTTTTATAAGGCACAAAAGGCTTCGCATCCTCTGCCAAACTGAAGTAGCCAAACTCGGTTGCCCAAAATGACGGGGCTTCGCCAAATTCAGACACCGCCTCGTCAAACCCCTGCACCACTTCACGGAAATCTCCACGTGCTGGATGGCGACGCCCTTCGGTATAAGGGTGGTATGAAATCGCATCGAACGGTTCCAAGCCGGTGTGTCCGAGTAACTCCTTTAGGAAATGATTATGCGTCTCAGCTGGCGTGGCTAGTCCCAGACCCACGACTTCGATATTGGGGTCTTTCGCCTTAATGAGCTCATAGGCATGCGTCGTAAAGTCGGCCATTTCTTTAACCGTGCCACGATAGAAGAGTGGGATGTCCGGCTCATTCCATGTTTCAATGGCATGCAAGCGACCATCCGCTAAGTCAATCAAACGGTTCAAATAGTCATCAAACTCAGCTTGCACATCATCACGATGCGTGTAGGCACGCGAGGCAGACGAACCGACTGGCGCACGGGAAGCCCATTTTGGCATTCCGGGGCCAATCACCGCCAACGGCGTCACTCCAAAAGATGCTTGATAATCGAGGACGGCATCGAGCTTTGCAGCCTGCCTTTCATTCCAGACGCCTTTCTGGTGCATCAAATTACCGAGGCCACAATCAAAGGCAAAACGCGACCACCCAAGGCCAATACGCTCCATCGCCCAAAACTCGCGCAAATCACTAATATTTGTGCCAAATCGGATGGTAGGATCGACTTGATTACTTTTCCGAGCACGCACCACGCCGAGCGAGATGCTATGTGAGCTCTCGCCTACTAAGACCCTAACACGATACATACCCTGAAGCTTAAATCCTGGCATCTCCCAAGCAATCCGTGCATTCGACAGGGCGGCGATCGCATCGACAGTCTGCTCACTCTCAAATACCACATCACCATGGGCATCAAGGATACTAATACGTGCAGATGTCGATATTGTGGCATCTGAATTATTGCGAATCACTGTCACCACATCAAAGGCTTCATCCGGTTCATAGACACGATGATAACGTAATGTATCCGAATGGGCCTCAATCACTTGCTGTGGTTTGTAATTGGCATCGCCTTGTTGCGTCACGGCCACGGCATCCAAATAGACTTCCACTGCATCCGGTGTGGGTGGAATGGCAACTGCGATGGCATAGGCGTTTTTCGCAGCTAAAGGCAGACGCACATCGAAGGAATAGCGGGCCCAATCTTGAGTAAGTGTCACCGTCTTTTCAATCAAGTTGCTACCACGGTTGGGCACCAAGGCCGTCGGCACGTAGCGCACCTGTAGCTTCACTTTCTGCCCTGGCGCACTTGCCTTCATGTCCGCCGAAACGGTCAATCGATCCAAGGCATGAGCCTCAAAATAGTCCGAAGCAATCGTAGCGTGCTTTGCCACTGGTTCAAACGCCGTGTTTTGAGGCACCAACGACACTCTCAAACTCTGTTGCCCATGCGAGGCGGCATCCTCAGTAAGATCCCATCCGGAACTGACGTCAGTTTTATTAAAAATCACACCCCACTCTTCACGCCCCAACTCAAAGCTACTGTTATTTAGAATGTTCTGTGTCACAGGATCCGAGTCCAGAGAGGAGCCATCTGTGTCGGATACGGGTAAGAGTAAATCGTAAACGATATGTTGCCCATCAACAGCATAGAGATTCACCCAAATCGAGCGATGCCCTTTCCAGTCAACAGCATTGAACACTTCAATCTCCAACCCACTCTGCGGCAACAGCACGAAACCATCATCAGAATCACTCAGTGAACTAAATGACTGAAACGGCTGACGCTTGAGTAGCACCGACCGATGCTTTTGTGATGTCGAATAATTAAAGCGCTCTCCATCCACCTCGAAGGCCTGTTCGTCATAGAAACCAATCGGCAGGTTAAGCGTCTTACGCTCGGCACTGTAGCCTGTTGCCGAAAAATCCAAATCAAAGCGTAAGGCGCGCTCATCAGTGATCGTGGTTGCCACTTTCAAGTGGCCCGCCGCGCCCTTGATTTTGATCGGTTCATTGAAAACCAATGCGTCCGCATGCACTTGATATCGAACCTCCCATGGAAGTAGATTTGAATGTTGAGAACCGTTGGGAGCTTTAATGGTAAAACTGCTGCCTTCAATGAGCACACCACTGGTCGATACCAGATACATCGTATTACCGTCTGGTTTCGCCTGATAGTGTAGATCGTCCCACTGAATCGACGCATCTTCGTGAACTATCGGTGTAGTCGAAGGTCTGGAGTCTGTAGCGCCTTCGTTCTGCCCAGGGGCAATTGTCGGGGCCGATGGCACGCAAGCGACACTGAAAGCAGACAGCACGAGCGCACAAGACAAGCGACATTGTAAGGATTTGGATATAGAAGACATGAATGCAGCAATCAAAAGGGCAGCGGTTAATAACAGTCTGGTTATTTAAACAGTATCTTCACCTTTCAGCGTTCGCCAGATGGTAATATACATTCGCAGCACGCTAATTTCCCTAATAAAACAAAAAATGAAGTTGGGATTCTAATACCTATGCATCTCTATGATCTGATTTCAACAACACTCAAAACAGTCGAATGAACAGTCAAAACGTCGAATGATGTACGACCTCCGCAATAATGTGAGTTTCGGTTGTTGAGAAACATTTTTTACGCTCTGAAAGACGCGAAGGCATACATCGAACTGTATGGTGTTATTATTTAAGACATTCAAAAAATATTGAGCCATGCACACGTACAGGCCTACACCATCACCTAGGGGTTTTACACTCATCGAACTGCTGACAGTCATCGCCATCATTGCGATCTTAGCTGGAATCCTTATCCCCGCGATCGGCAACGTGCGCAAAAAGGCCGCTACAGCTAAGGCCGTCAGCAATGTCCGCCAAATCGGCATGGCCAATTCTCTTTATTCGCAAGAAAATAATGGCAAGATCATTGGGCAAGAGCAAGGAAAGTTCATGCAGGCCATGCAGAACATTGCCGAATACATCTCCACGGAAAAAGAGCTCAATTGGGATCAACAAATCGCCACTCTAGCCCTAACAAATGACCCGAATGTGCCGGAAAATATGGTCAGAATAGGAGGCCTCCCCTTCACGTATGCGATCAATTCTATATTCAACCAGAAATATGGACGCGCGGTCGAAGGCAAAGGAGCATGGACGCCACCCTCGCAACAAGACTCTAACCAACGACGCATGGCGGAGTTCGATTATCCTTCGGACACGATCTATGCTGTCAGTGGCAGTTATGAATTAACGGTATCCGCTGCAGCAAATGCTTCGCTCCTTCAGGAACCAAGCGCTCGACAGTCGATTTTCTATTTACACGGCAACAATGATAGCACACCAGCAGTCTTCCTAGACGGCCATAGCGAGCTAATCACCTACCCGATCGATCCTAAGCAGATCAATCCACGGGAACGCACGAAGTAGCCAAATCCAGACAGTGTGCGACTAAAGGCGCAAAGAGTCGCAACATTGATCATTGATCGGTTGCAAATTACCGCCTGAGAAACATAATTCGCAGCGTGAAGCACGCAGCATTCGCGAAACAGTATAGTATACCTCTATCTACACATAGAATATGCACACCTCATTCGACCTTTATCCCAGTTATTTAAGGCGCTTTAACAATGATATAGCAGCCAATCGTCCACTACGTTTACGCTACGATCTCCATGCGATGCGCAACTATGAGTATCGTAACGAAGGTGGTAAACGCGTCGGACCGTTTCCTCAAGTGCGCCCTGAGGGCACTCTTGAGATCCAAAGCACCACAAACTCCATCGGCAAAAATTCGATGACCGTGAAGCATTCTCGCGAATGGTCGACATGGACTGGGCAAGCGCCTGCCTCCAAACAAGACATTACGGCGAAAATAGACTACGCAGACGATGCCATCGGCACACTGCAACACTGGCAAATGAGCTATGCCTCCACCCCCATACTGCCAGTGAAATCCTATCGCTATGATAAGCTAGGACCGATGCAAAAGCACGGTCGAGTTAAGGATGGAACCATCGAATTGACCGCTGTCAGCAAAGGAACGTCGAATATGGAGCTCGCCTCCTCCTCCCACGTCACATCGCTATACACGCTGATCGAACGCTTTCAGCGCTCCACGATCCAACCTACTACAGTCGATTATCTAGACGACCTGACCATGCTTCGACCGGGCCTAGAAATCACCCCACTGCCCGATGATACGATCGAGATCGAAGGCGTGAAGACAAACGTTCATGGATACGCACTCGTTGGGCCAGCGATTCTGCCTCTGTTCTTTTGGATGGATACGCACTCCAACGTGCTCGCTGTCATCGGCCGCAACGTCGCCTACACACTAACAGAAGCTCAAAACGTCTAATTACGCTTTTTTCATGTTACACTCTACAGACTCAAGCAGTTACTCCCGACGCGACTTCCTAAAGGCCGGCAGCGCACTCACCATGTCGGCTTTTTTCACGCACTCAGATGCTGCCCCAAGTGTAGCACTACAAAAGACAGGCCCCGACACTCGGCCCAATCTCCTCTTTCTTAATCTGGACCAACTCAGCCACATGGCCTTGAGCTGCCACGGGAACCCACACCTCCAGACACCTAATATCGACCGCTTGGCCGCGCGCAGTGTTGATTTCTCAAAAAGCTACACGCCAGACCCTATCTGCTGCCCTGCCCGTGCCAGTTGGGCCACTGGTCACTTTCCAAGCGAGAATAATGTAGCAGTCAACAACCGCCCCTTGCGCGACGATCTACCCGATTATGGTCAATGGCTGGGCAAGAATGGCTATCAAACCGTGCACATCGGCAAATGGCACGTGCCGGGGCGCCCCTTACATAAGTCCTTTCAACTTGTGCCACACAATTCACACCCACAGGGCGAATACAGCGACAACCTCGTCGCTCTCTCATTTGAAACCTTCCTCGCCAACCGCGATCAAACACGCCCCTTCTTCGCCCAAGTCGGGCTAATGAACCCACATGACTGTGGCAATGCCCCCCGCACTTCGGAACACCCGTTCCCGTTTCCACACCTAAAGGATCAGCTACCGCCGTTCCCACCCAACTTCGACTTCGACCGCCGTGAGCCCGAGCAGCTTAAGCAGATGCACAATGGTCTGATGAAGTTCACCGAAAAGTGGACAGAGGAAAACTGGGGGCATCAAGCCTGGCTCTACTACCGGATGGTTGAAATGGTCGATGTCAATGTAGGCTATATTCTCGATACATTGGAGCGATCTCCCGAACATGAGAATACAGTCATCATTTTCAGCTCCGACCATGGCGATGCAAACGGCTACCATCGTATGCTGTTTAAGGATAATTTCTACGAAACGTCCTCACGCGTGCCGACCATGATCTGCTTCCCCGGAAAAGTGCCAGAGGGCGTCGTCGATGAGACCCACTTGGTATCAGGTTTAGACTTCTTCCCTACGCTGTGTGACTATGCCGGGATCGAAGCTCCAAAGGGGCTGAAAGGCCTAAGCCTTCGTCCACTCCTTGAAGCAGAACCTACGTCAGAGTGGCGCGAATATTTGCACGCACAGAGTAAGGCGACCGGACGGATGGTCGTAGATGATCAGTATAAGGTCATTCGCTATTATGGTTCGGAGACCACACAGCTCTTCGACTTAAAGAATGATCCATGGGAAACCGTCAATCTTGCATTTGACGATGACTATCAACTGATCTGCAAGCGAATGGCCGCTGAAATTGATCGCATGGAACAGACACTCGACAACGTTGATTTACCCGATGCCCTTATGCGGCGAACCTAACCTCAAATACCACCCCAACCCCAATAAATCATGCCTATTGATCTACCAGAAGGTATTTACTCGGGCTTCAGTATGTATGGAGACGAAGTCATGGTCCCCGGCGTCAACTCCCTTGGCGAGCACTGGTCGTCACCACGCCTAAAGCCTGTTTCCAAAAAACTCACAAACTGGACCTGCCTCCTTCAACTCGAAGGCGAATGCTACTTCCACATCAACGGTAAGGACGAACGACTCACCAACGGCAATCTACTCTTGCTCTCCAACGGCACAACCATGGAGCGCCTTGCTCAGAAATTTTCCTACAACCATACACTCTGGATCGGTTTTTCAATGCGCCGTGCGCTGCAAGATGCACCTGATCTACTTGAGGCGTGGAAGAGCTTCAGTTACGTTAATAAGCGTTTCCTCCCAAAGCATAAATCACTACTCAAAACGATCGTCAACGAGCACGCATCCCCAGGCCCATTCAGCGAACAAATCGCACGGATGAGCTTTCAGGCGTTTGTCTATTCTCTACAAGAATTCGTCCAGAATAACCAAGCCGAGTCCATCATTCCAGTAGGACTGACACAGAACCCAACCGTGCTCCTAGCCACAGATCTCTTCGAGCGAGAATATAGTGAACATTGGGACCTCAAGACCCTATCCGACCGACTCGCAGTCTCGGAAAGTAAGCTCACCAAAGCATTCCGCCTCGCCACAGGCGAGAGCCCAATGGCCAGCCTCTGGAAAATTCGTCTAATTAAAGGCTACGAACTCCTAGTCGGATCTTCAATGAATGTCACCCAAATCGCGATGATGGTCGGTTTCCAAAGCAGCCAGAGCTTTGCGACTGCTTTTAAGCGCTCTTTTAAATGCACCCCTCGCGATGTCAAAAACGGCTCCGTCGAACAAATCGAACCACGCGAATTCCTTAATCAAGACGATACCTAATGAATACTCTCTAAACTTATGATCACACGTACCCTCCTTTATATAACAGCGAGCCTACTCGCTTGCAGTCTGTTCGCTAAAACACCCAACCTCGTTATCATTCTTACAGACGATCAAGGCTACAACGACGTCGGCTTTAACGGATGCACCGACATCCCCACGCCACACCTAGACCAACTGGCAGCCGATGGCGTCAAATTCACCGATGGCTACGTCTCGTTCCCTGTTTGCGGCCCCAGCCGTGCAGGCCTCCTCACAGGACGTTACCAGGACCGCTTCGGTTTCACCACGAACCCTTCGATCGACCCCACGAACCCTCATTCAGGCCTCCCACTGGAAGAAGAAACGATCGCACAGGTTTTGCACAAAGTCGGCTACAAAAGCGCCGTCATCGGCAAGTGGCACATGGGGACGCATCCGAATTTCCACCCTCACAACCGCGGATTTGACCATTTTTTTGGCTTCCTGGCGGGCGGGCTGAACTACTTTCCCGAAAATCTCACTCTCAACGACCTCTCGGAAGTCGAACGCATCTGGCATTGGTACAGCATGAAGGTCGAACGTGATGGCGAGATGATCGACATCGATGACTACCTCACCGATGAGCTCACTGATGCGGCCACCGCCTTCATTGACGAACAGGCTGCTGCAAAAAATCCATTCTTTCTCTATCTCGCTTACAACGCACCGCACGCACCACTCCAGGCGACCGAAAAATACCTCAGTCGCTTCCCTAACATCGAAGACAAAGACAGACGCACCTATGCCGCCATGGTAAGCTGTGTCGACGATGGCGTCGGCCGTGTGATGAACACATTGCGTCGCAACGGCATCGAAGAAGATACACTCGTTGTCTTCCTCTCTGACAACGGTGGACCACTCAAGAAGAATTCCTCTGACAACGGTGACCTTCGTGGCGGAAAATCCGACCTCTTCGAAGGTGGCATCCGTGTGCCTTTCGCAATGCAATGGAAAGGCACGATCCCAGCAGGCCAGACCTACAGCGAGCCAGTCATTTCACTCGATATCTTGGGCACCATCGCTGCCCTAACTGAAGTCGAAATCGCGCCAGATCGACCCCTGGATGGCGTCAATTTAATTCCTTACCTTACAGGAGAAAAGTCCGGGGCACCACACGATCAACTCTTCTGGCGAAAATGGGAGCAACAAGGCATGGCGATGCGCACTGGAGACACAAAACTTGTCGCCAACACGCAACGCGCGCAAAAGAACCATGCTGTTTATGATCTCAGCAATGACATTAGTGAAACGACTAATCTCCGTTGGCAATCGCCAGAAAAGACCCAACAACTCATCGACAGTTGGGAAGCATGGAACGCTCAGCTGAAAGACCGCGTCTTTCCCACTCTGATGGAAGACAAGTGGTGGATAAATAGCCATTAGATCCATCTGTTTTATTTTGCAACAAAAGCATCACCCTATGCGGCGAATTCAAACACTGGGTAAAACAATTAATACCACAGCCTGCTTAAGCCATTAAGCAGGCTGCTTTTTTATACGGATTCGAATAATGGTAAGTCGACACCATCGTAGCATTCAAAAAAAACTAACCAATTTAAAAACAAATACAAATCCCCGATAAACCGATAGAACACAATTTAGACCGCCTCGCAGACGAACCAGGCATTGACGATTTTCCTTCAAATGGGGACAGTCATACTGGCATCACATTAACAGATCAAACACGCTTACGTTTCCGTTGCGATGCCAGCGCCAACAATGACAGCGTCTACATCGACAATATCACAGTATCCGTCAAGTAAACCTCGACTACGCTTTGATCCTTCTAAGATGGCGCAATTGGTGTCAGTGTAATCTATTCGAGCAGCACTAATTCTTTATAGAGGTTATATAGATTCAGCCATAGTGAATTTCTTTGCAGCCCGTCTCCTTTATGGAGATGGGCTTGCTTCAGTCTCAAAATCAACAACTCCATCACAACGTATCCAATGCTAAGACGTCTCAAAGCACTTTATGGACTCGCTGCCGTAATCGCTTGCAGCTTCAGCCTGCTAGCAGACGAACGTCCGAACATTCTAATCTTTCTGGTCGATGACATGGGCTTAATGGACACTTCGGTGCCATTTCTCAGCGATAATGACGGTCAGCCAAAAGTCTATCCGTTGAACGAACGCTACCGCACGCCTGCTCTAGAGATGCTTGCCAAGCAGGGTCTTCGCTTTGAACGCTATTACGCTAACAGTGTTTGCTCACCCTCGCGCGTTTCGCTGATTACAGGTCAAAACGCAGCACGCCACCAGACCACACAGTGGGTCAACCCCTACGGTCGGAATGGCGATCCACACGCACCAGAAGACTGGAATTGGCCGGGGGTGACTGAAGACACAGTCACGCTCCCCGGCCTCCTGTCGGACGCAGGCTACCACACCATCCATGTCGGCAAGGCACACTGGGGACCGCTCGAACACGCAGGATCGGACCCCTTGCACATAGGCTTCGATAGCAACGTTGCGGGCAGTGCCTGGGGACGGCCGGGAAGCTACTACGGCACACAAAATTTCACGAATGACGAGCAACTCCGCCAGCCCCCTCACCTGGAAGCCTACCACGGAAAAGAAATTCATCTGACGGAAGCGCTGACCAACGAAATGATCAAGCAGCTAGATGCCGCGCACAAAACTGGCAAACCTATCTTTGCCCACATGGCATTCTATGCAGTGCATAGCCCCTGGCAAGCAGACCCGAAATTCCTACAAAATTATGCCGACGATGAACCAGGGCGCATCTTCGCCGCCATGATAGAAGGTATGGACCACGCAGTCGGACGGATTCTCGCACACTTGAAAACACTTGGCATCGCTGAAGATACGCTGGTCTTCTTTCTCGGAGACAATGGTTCCGTGCGCATCAGCCTGCCACTGCGCGGTAAAAAGGCCGAACGCTTCGAAGGTGGCACACGCGTGCCCTTCATCGTCAGCTGGGCAGAACCAACAGACAACAAGTTGCAAGCGCAGTGGCAGATTCCAAAGGGTGAACACCACAGCGAAAGCTTTGGCACAATCCTCGACCTGATGCCGACCATCCTAAACGTGACCGGAACCGAAGCACCCGACGGCTACACGCTGGACGGCTATGACCTCAGATCCGTTTACGCGGGTGAGACACCACAGACCTTCCTGATGCACTTCCCACACGCCCATCGCTCATCCTACTTCACCACATGGCACAATGGCGATTGGAAACTCATCTACCAATACTTTGGCGAACCCCGACTCCAGTTGTTCAACCTCGCGGACGACCTCGACGAAAAAAACGACTTGGCAAAGCAGCAGCCAGAGCGTCTCCAACGCATGTTTAACGAAATGAACACCGCACTCCAAGAAACCAACGCTCAGTTCCCTACTGCGAAGAAAACGGGTAAACCACTCAACCCACAACTGGATTAACAAATCCCCCGATTACGCTTTCATGAACAGATTGTCCCAATTGATCGCAACTCTGTGTTGCACGACCTGCCTACTAGGCGCCGCGACGGCCGATCAACCCAACGTCGTCATCATTTATGGTGACGATGTCGGCTACGGAGATGTCGGTGCTTATGGCTCCGAAAAGATCCCGACGCCTCACATCGATGCACTCGCTGCAAGTGGACTCCGGTTCACCGATGGGCATTGCTCTGCCGCAACTTGCAGTCCTTCTCGTTTCTCGATGCTCACTGGTATCCATGGTTTCCGTGCCAACGTGAGGATCCTCGCACCCAATGCGCCTCTCGCCATTCCGGTGAACTCCTACACCATCGCCGATCTGTTTAAAGATGCAGGCTATCAAACCGCAGTCATCGGAAAATGGCACCTCGGCCTCGGCAGCAAAGACGCTCCTGCTGACTGGAATGCCGAAGTCAAACCGGGCCCACTCGAAATCGGTTTCGATTACAGTTTCCTCCTCCCCTCCACAAACGACCGTGTGCCCTGCGTCTATTTGGAGAACTACAAGGTCGTCAACTATGACCCAAACGATCCGATCTACGTCGGCTTCAGTCCGGATAAAGTCAATCGCCCAGGTAGCACGGCGTATCCCGATGGCAAGGTCGACCGTGAGGCCATGACCTACTACCAAAGCAGCCATGGACACAATCACAGCGTGATCAATGGCATCGGACGCATCGGATATATGGCCGGCGGCAAAGCAGCGCTCTGGAATGATGAAACGATGGCCGATGTTTTTATTGATAAAGCCCGTAAATATATCAGCAGCACTAAGGACACTCCCTTCTTCTTGTTCTTCTCCTCCCAAGACATTCATGTGCCCCGCGCCCCACACCAACGTTTCCAAGGCAAGACCGAACTCGGCTACCGCGGCGATGCCATGGTTCAGTTCGATTGGAGTGTCGGCCAAATCATCGACGCACTCAAATCCAACGGCTTACTGGAAAACACCATCGTCATCTTCTCCAGCGACAACGGGCCAACCTATGATGACGGCTACGTTGACGGCTCTAAGGTGAAAACTTCCAAGGCAGATAACGACCAGGGGCACTATGGCGCTGGCCCTTATCGTGGGGGGAAATATCAAATCTACGAAGGCGGCACCCGCGTGCCACTGATCATCAGTTGGCCTGCTAAGATCAAAGCCGGCACCTCCGATGCGATGGTCAACCAAATCGACTTCCTCCACTCCTTTGCCAGCTTCCTAAAGCTTGAGCTGCCCGAAGGAGCTGCCGTTGATAGCCGAGACACGCTCGACGCATTCCTAGGCAAGTCCAAACGTGGGCTCCCATTTATGCTCGAAGAGGCAGCCAACGCTGCTGCGATTCGCAAAGATCAATGGAAGTATATCGAATTCCATGCCAGTAAATATCAACCAACCCCCGGTGCACCTGAGCTCTATGACTTGAGTGAAGACATCGCAGAAGCAAACAATGTCATCGCAGAGTATCCAGAAGTCGCAGAATCACTGCGCGAACAATTGCGCACAATTCAACAATCCGATGGCATCCGTAACTAACTAAGCTGCATCCTTATGGTTTCTTTGACTATCCGCTCACTCCTTTTGGGAGCTCTCACTAGTATCGCCTTGGCGAATGCAACACAGGCCTACACACCTGAATACTCGACCGCAGGCTTCTATCAAACGGACGCCTCCGTGCGCGAAGCGATCAACTTCAATGTCGGCTGGCGTTTTATCAAGCGCGACCTTCAAGGCGCTGAAACCATGGAATTCGACGACAGCGAGTGGAAGCTCGTAAACTTACCCAATGGCATGGAGCTTCTGCCACTCACCGCAAGTGGTGGTGTCAATTACCAAGGTCCTTCATGGTATCGCAAAACCTTCCAGGTCGACCCCAAGCTCAAAGGGCGGAAAGTCATGCTGCACTTCGAGGGCATCATGGGGAAGTCCAAGGTATGGCTGAATGGTAAACTCATCGCCGAGAACTTTGGCAGCTACTTCCCCATCCACATCGACCTGAGCGAGCACCTCAACTATTCGGCAGAAAACATCCTCGCAGTCCGTGCAGACAACAGCAACGACCCGGACTTTCCGCCCGGAAAAGATCAGGAAGCACTTGATTTCACCTATTTCGGCGGCATCTATCGCGACGCATGGTTAATCACCCATAACACTACCTATGTGACACATCCACTCGCCGTGGATAAAGTCGCGGGTGGCGGTGTCTTCGTCCGTTATGAGGACCTTTCCGAAAACTCTGCACGCGTTTTGGTCGATACCGACATCGCCAATGAAGGCAGGCCCAAAACTGTAAAAGTGCATCTGTCACTCAAAGACAAAGACGGCGCTCTTGCAGCCACTCACAGCACAACGCTCGAACTGCCCGCCAACGGCGCCGCCACCGCCTCACAAGAGATGGCCATCGATCAGCCCAAGCTCTGGAAACCCGACAGCCCGCATCTTTATAATCTCCATGTGCGTATTGAAGATGCTTCCGGAAACGTTCTGGATCAGTTCCGGAAACGAATCGGCCTACGCACGATCGAAATGCGTGGACGCGAGGGCTTTTACTTGAATGGCAAGCCCTACCCCCAATTGTTGCTGGGCGCCAACCGTCACCAAGACTTTGCTCACATCGGGCATGCACTCCCAAATAACCTGCACTACCGAGATGCCTTAAAATTGCGCCAAACGGGCATGCGCGTCATCCGCTCAGCGCACTACATTCAAGACCCGGCTTTCATGGATGCCTGCGATGAGCTCGGTCTCTTCATGGTGGCTGCTATTCCCGGTTGGCAGTTTTGGAATGATAAACCGATCTTCACGGAACGTATGCTCAAGGATGTGCGCAACATGGTGCGTTTGGAGCGCAATCGCCCTTCAATTCTTATTTGGGAAGTCGTTCCGAATGAAACCCACTTCCCCATCGAATTCGCGGAACAAACCGCTAAAGCCACCCAAGAAGAATATCCCTACCCCGGTCGCTACACCGCGACGGACTCGCGCACTAAGCGCGGTAAGAACCAACATCTTTTCGATGTGCTCTATGCGGACGATACTGTATGGGGTGAGCACGAAGACAAGAACGTCTTCAAGCGTGAATGGGGTGACTTCGTCGATAACTGGGTCGATCACAACTCCGCCAGTCGCGTGGCCAAGCAATGGGGGGAAGCCGCTCAGATACGCCAAGCTATGCACTACTTCATTGAGGAGTGGACCGACGACGGCAAAGATAAAGAATGGCCATCCATGACCAAAGTATTCAAAGCCAGCAAGTCGCTGGTCGGCGCCACGCTTTGGCACTCCTTCGATCACCAACGCGGCTACCACCCCGATCCATTCTGGGGCGGCATTATGGATGCCTATCGCCAACCAAAGTTTTCTTACTATTTATTCAAGAGCTTGCTACCGACAAGTGGCTTGGACGACGTGCCCATGGTCGACGCAGAGCCCTTTGTCTATATCGCGCATTTGATGACTCCGGCCTCTCCCGAAGATGTGGTCGTCTTTACGAATTGTGACGCCGTCAAACTCACGATGTATGGTAACGAAGTGGGCACCAAACCAGCCACGAATATCAACAGCCCAGTCCCACGTGTGCCTGTCGTCTTCGAAGACGTCTTTCGCTACGTCGATGCCCGCAATAAAAACAAAAAGAGCTACGGTAAGATCGACCAGGAGTATGTTGAAGGTGCGGTCATCAAAGCAGAAGGCATTATCAATGGCAAAGTGGTCACCGAACACCTACGCTGGCCAGTGGGACGCAAACGCCGGCTTATCCTTAAAGTCGACGACACCTCGATTCAACCGCTTGCGGATGGCAGCGATATCACGACAGTGGTCGCTTACCTCGTTGACGCCGGCGGAGCGGTGAAGCGCCTCAGCGATGAATATATTCGTTTCGCTGTTAGTGGCGAAGGCGAACTGATCGGCGGCACGGAAAACGAGATCAACCCACAGAAATTACTCTGGGGTGAAGCGGTCGCGCTCGTTCGCTCAGGAACCAACCCCGGCGATATCACCGTCCGTGCCGAAGTCCTGAAGGATGGCCCAAACACACCCGACAGCGCTGAAGTCACCTTCAGCACCCAAGCCCCGACACAGACACTACTCTATCAAGAACTCCCCGAACTCGGCAGACAGCAAGCCACCCAAACGGTGATTATCGACGAGAGTGAAGCGCTCAGGAAACTGCGCGATGAACTGCGCACAACTCAGAAGAAACTCCAGGAGTATCGCCTCAACGAAGTCGGCCAACAACAGCAAGACTTCATCCAGTAATTTTTAAGCAAGCTATATCATATTATGAACATTCGATCCGTAGTCGCACTTGCCAGCACATTCATCGCGGGCACACAACTCCATGCGGAGATCCATCTCGCCCCGATCTTTTCGGACAACATGATCTTGCAACGCGAGGTGACCATCCCCCTACGTGGCACCGCAGACAGTGAGCAAAAAGTAACCGTCCAGTTCAATGACGGACAGTATACCAGCGCCGTCATTGATGGACGCTGGGAAGTCAAATTGCCGGCGATGGCCGCAGGCGGCGCCTACGAAATCGTCGTCACCGGATCGGACAATTCAATCACACTCAAGAATGTGACCTTCGGTGATATTTGGCTTTGCGCGGGTCAATCCAACATGGATAGCGCCATCGAAACTTATAAGAGGAAGTTCCCCGAACTCTACGAAGGCCATCCCGTCAAACAGCACGATCAAATCCGCATCTTTCGAGCGGAGCGTGTCCTGATCGACGAACCGCAAGAGTTTATCACACGTGAGCACCGCTTCGACAAGGGCTGGTATCCGATCGAGCCACGCACACGCACTCACCTCTTCAGCGCGACCGGTTACTTCTTTGGCTTATATCTCGCGGAAGCAATCGATGTGCCCATAGGCTTGATACAGTCTTGCCGCGGAGGCACTCCGATCACCGCATGGATGCCTCCGAGATCACTCGAAGCTCGCGAAGAATACGCCCACATCCTTGAAAACTATCAACAATCCATCGTCGATTGGCCCACCACCAAGATCGAATACGATCGTAGCGTAAAAGAGTGGGAAGCCAAGAGAGCCAGTGGTGCCAAAGTCGGCTGGAAACCTGAGCCTCCGCTGGGACCAATTAGCAATAAACGCCCTTATGCCTTACACAACGGCATGATTCACCCACTCTACGAACTCCCAATCAAAGGAGTCCTCTGGTATCAGGGCGAAGGTAATTCAAGAACACGTGAAGATTCGGTCCAATACGAAGCGCTGCTAAAAGACCTAGTCGCACTATGGCGGAAGAACTGGAACAATCCGACCATGCCATTCCTGGTCGTTCAATTACCCGGATTCGGTAAAGCCACCAAGGAGCCAAACAACAATAACAACTGGCCATGGATACGTGAGTCGCAAAAGAACATCGACACGATCGAGAACTGCCAGGCCATTTGCGTTCTAGATAGTGGCATGGAAGAAGATATCCACCCACCCTACAAAGAAAATGTCGGCAAGCGCCTCGCTTACGCAGCACGCAGTATGGTTTACGGACAAACGAACGCGCCACAGTCACCGGAATACAGCGCACACCAATCTGATGGCGAGACCACAATCATCACTTTCACAAAAGTCGGAAGCGGACTCACCACAGGCACTCCACTACTTGAAGACGCCAGTTATCAAACCGGTGACGTGCTCGGCTTTATCGTGATGGATAGTCAGGGGAAGTATCAGCGTGCCAGCGCCCAGATCGTCGCTCCCAATCAGATCAGAGTGAACCATCCGGGCATTACCAATCCAAAATCCATCCGTTATGGCTGGGAAAACTTTCCGAATGTCAACCTATATGGAGAAGGTGATATGCCTGCGTTCCCATTTCGCACCGACACATTCTCATCAGACAAATAGTAATGACACGACTCCTCTGCTCTCTACTCATCCTCTCAGCGTCACTTTGCCATGCACAGCAACCAGTAGGTCGTGCGCCTGCAAACGCCCCCAAAGTGCCGGATGGCATTTCGTATTCGGTGCACCAATACAGGGAGTCCGACCCGCTCCGCGCGGGTCAAATGGGCATTGCAATGCCCAATGATGCCAAAGGGCCCTTGCCCGTGGTCGTTTGTATTCATGGCGGTGGCTGGGCGAAGGGCGACAAAGACCAGATGGCTTGGATGGCCATCCGCTATGCCCAGCGCGGCTATCTCGGCGTGACAATCAGTTATCGACTCCATCACGAAGCTCCGCTGCCAGCCTGCATCCTCGATGTCAAAGAAGCCATTCGCTACGTGAAAAGTATCAGCGATGATCTCCACGCAGATCCGGAACGCATCGCAGTGCTCGGTTACAGCGCTGGTGCGCACTTGGCGTTAATGATCGGCCTCAGCCCCGAAGCCGCAGAATTCAACAGCGCCGCTTATCCCGAACAAGACTCGTCGGTCGATGGTGTCGTCGCCATCTCCGCCCCCGCAGATCTCAGCGAACGACTCAAACGTCGTGGCAAACTCGACTTCATCGCTAAGAGCCAAGCAACGGATGCCAACTTCATTCGCTCCATCTCACCACTGACTTGGATGAATCGACAGCAAGTCCCAGTGCTCATGCTCCACGGCGACCAGGATTCCATTGTCCCCTCTTACAACTATGAGAACTTCGCAGCCAAGTGTGATGACCTAGCCATTGACAATTTCGAACTCTACGTGAACGAAGGCGGGGAGCACATGTTCTTCTTCAAAGAGCAAGCGACCACACACCCCATCGTTGATCGCTTTCTGGCAAAGCACCTGAAACCTTAGTCGTTCAGATCGAAACTCAGCATATAAGATGAGACGCATACGGCACGCACTACTGACTCTTCTTCTCGCAGTATCACCGCTGGCGCTCGTGGCCGAGCGCTTGTTGTATGACTTCAGCTCGAATGACAATACAGCCACACTCAGTATTCAGTCAGGTAAAGCTGAAATCAACGAGGACGGACTATTTATCGAAGCAACGTCTCATGAAGCGATTGAGCTGACATTCGAAGGTGACTTTGATTTCAGCGACTGGATCTACCTAAGCTGGGATATGGAGTATCGATCATCGCCTGAAGCTCGCTTCGATATAAACATCGCAGGCGAGTATAAGGATGTGCCTTGGGGGCCGCGTAAGTTCAAACAGACACACAGCGGCTTTCTCAAAAACAAGGAAACGAGGCGCTTTGACTGCACACTCGTGAGAACCTACAACAGCATGCCCATGACTCCACTGGCAAAGGAGTTCACGGCTATGAATGCTTATCCCAATGGCCTGTCATTTAACCATCATGGAATCATTCCTCCGGGTGTCAAAAGCGTCTCTTTCCGCATGGAGCCAAACAATACGACACGAAAACTTTGGATCCGGAAGATCCGCTTGAACCGGCCCGCACAACATCCGTTGCACGCCAAACACAAGGATGCCTTCTTTCCTTTTATCGACGCCTACGGCCAGTTCAAACACGAAACCTGGCCGGGAAAAATCATGCATGACGATGACTTCAAGCAATCGCTGCAAGCAGAGGATCAATTCTTCAAAGAGCACCCACGGCCCAAGCACGTATCCAAGTATGGAGGTAACAAAGAAGGGCCACGTCTACATGCCACCGGCCGGTTTCGAGTCGACCAACACGAAGGCCGCTGGACGCTCGTCGACCCTGAAGGCTACCTCTTTGTATCAACAGGCGTAAATTTTGTAGGAAGTGTCCTGACTTCAACCAAGGTGCATGAGCGCTCGCATTACTTCGAAGGCTTGCCTCCAATCGATGGCATGTTCAGCGACTGCTATAAGCACGGCAAGCAATCCTTCAACCACGGCGAAGCCAACCTGATCCGCAAATACGGCCAGCAATACGAGTCCGCTTACGTTGAGCGCTGTCTCAAACGTCTACAACACTGGGGCTTCAATACACTCGGTGGTTGGTCGATCGATGATTTCTCGGGTATTCCCGAGAGCCTCCGCATCCCCTACACGCTCAACCTAAATGTGACTTGGAAACTGCCACGCCCATGGATCAACAAGAAGATGATGGACGTTTACGATCCACGCTGGGAGCAGCAACTAGAAGCAGAGTTTGCAGCCTATTCAAAACGCGTGAAAGACGACCCCTGGCTGATCGGCGCCTTCGTCAACAACGAGCTACACTGGGAGAAACCGAATGCCTTTGCTAAATCGCTCCTGAGTATGGAGATGGCCGTGCCCGGTAAACGGCGCTACATCGAATGCTTAAGAGAAGAACTACAAACAATCGAGATCTTCAATCAGCGCACAGGCGCCAGCGTTGCAAGCTGGGATGCCTTGCTACAAACATCGCTGCCAGATTCAGTTACACTGGAGGCATTCGAATCGATCAACATCGCGAACTATCAGCAAATGGTAGAGTATTATTTCTCCACCATTCGAAAGATGTTTGATCGTTACCTTCCAGAAGTGCTCTATCTCGGTTGCCGTTTTCACGCTGGATTCACACACGAACATAATTTCTCCATTGCTGCGAAGTATGTAGATGTGCTCTCGATCAACATCTATACGGACGCTGTCAGCAACTATCGCTATCCTCGTGAATTCGATCAAATCGACCTACCCTATATTGTTTCCGAATTCCATTTTGGTGCATTGGACCGTGGTATGTTTGGCACGGGCCTCAACTTCGCGGCAGATCAACGTAACCGCGGTGAGCGCTATCGCATCTATATGGACAGCGTGTTGGCAGACCCCAAATGCCTCGGCGCCCATTGGTTCATGATGGCCGACGAAGCCACAGCCGGATTTAATGGAAACGAAAGTTATAATAGTGGCTTTCTTTCAGTCGCCGACCAGCCCTACTACGAATTCCTCGAACAGGTAATTGCCTATAACAACGGCTTGTATTCCAGGTTCTAGAGCCTTCTACCTTTTGGAAGTTTGCAGCCGGCAGCTGAAGCACTACTCAAACTTGACGAGTGCTTCAGCTTCAGCTTCTTCACTGTATTTTGGGTTAAGGTCCGATGGAACCGGTGCCCCGATACGCTGCCGCCAATTATCGAGGACACGCTTCAGCTCTGCGGTCTTCTCTGGCTGTGCTGCTGCCAGATTATGACGCTCGCCGCGATCTTTGGATAGATCGTAAAGCTCGAGCGCACCCTCTTCGAAATACTCGTGTAACTTCCACTGACCGACACGCACCGCAGAACCCGGACGGGTGCGAAATAGCGGATCACGTGCCTGATCTTTTGCCCCATTATAGGCCTGTAGATACACTGGAAAATGCCAGAATTGCGGAACCGCTTTCCAGTCGCCTGTCCCAGTTAACAGTGGCATCAGGCTGACGCCATCGAGGTCAGGCGAACAATCCAGTCCAGCAACCTCCATAAAGGTCGGATAAAAATCGAGCGCATTGACGACTTCCTCTGAACGTCCGGCTTTGATCGTGCCCGGCCAACTCAAGATCATCGGCTCACGAATCCCACCTTCGTAATACGAGCCCTTACCAGCACGCCAAGGCGTCTGTGCATTGACAGCCGCGATACCGCCATTATCGGAGCAAAACACAACTAGTGTTGTTTCCGTCAGACCATTTACCTCTAAAGCTGCTAGCACTTTGCCAATCGCTTCATCCAACTTCTCCACCATCGACGCATAGGCGGTGTCCGACCACGAACCGGTATAATGGTCCACATACTCAGGCACAGCCGTAATCGGCCCATGCACTAAGTAAGGTGAGAAATGAATGAACATCGGTTCTTCACGATGCGTTTCAATAAAGCGCACAGCTTCCTCGGCAAAGATATCGATACGGTGCGTCTTCTCTGGAACAGTGTCCGACCATGCTTCCATCGAGCCATCCTTCCACGGAGAAAAATAACCTCCACCTTTTGGCCCACCCGTATGATCACCACCAATATTGACTTCAAATCCGTCCTGTAACGGGTCTTCACCAATATGGTATTTCCCCAAATGAATCGTGCGGTAACCGCCAGCTCTCAAAGCCTCTGCCATCGTCACTACCTCATCTGGCAGATGAATACGATTCTTGGTTGGAATCAATTTCCGATACGCCGACTTGCCCCGCTCCGAGGTTCCAACCGTATAGACCCCATGCCGCGCTCCCCACTGTCCGCTATGCACACACGCACGACTAGGCGCACAGTTGGCAGCGGGCGCATAGCCATTTTCAAATACTAAACCTTCTGCTGCCAAACGATCCAGATGCGGCGTGCGAAACTTTGAATTATTATAGCCGACATCCATGACACCTAAATCATCCGCGTTAATGTAGAGGATATTAGGCGCCGCAGACACCATACCTGCTGATACTAAAAAAGCGAACATTCGAATCATCATAACCTCAGATTCTCCTTTAGCAGCTCAATCGCAACCGAATACATATATAGAAGTGCTATGGAGCCTCTGTAGCTACAATTGCAATATTATCAACGGACAGCCCTGCGGGATTCGTGCCATCAATTCCCACCTCAATACGAAACGCGACTGTTTGCCCAGGCTCTAAAAGCAGATCACCCATCTTAGCTAAAGTAACATCCGAATCATACCAGATAGGCTCACTTGGGCGCAGCTTATCAGTCACACAGAGCCCCGCCCATGGCAGGTCCTCTAGGTCACTCACCCCAGACAGGTGAGAGACTTGCACCCATGATTCTCCATAAGTTCCATAAATCAACTTGCAGTCAAAATGTATCGATTTTAACTCGACGATTCGCCCAGTCATATTGGTCAACATAAAGTCCAAACGACCAATGCTCTTATTCGCACCGTTGGCGCACAGCAATACTCCTGAATCCAATTCTACGGGCGTATTCACAGCATATAAGCTGCCATAATAATTGGGGGTTTCTTTTGTGTTGAATTTGACGACCTTCTGGCCACCACCTGCACCACCGACAATCTGATCAATGACAACGTTTCCCATCGTTGCTCTAAACCCCGGAGCAATCTCATCAGGTGCCTCAGTAGCCAGGGGCTGCCCCATGGTCTCAAAGCTATGCCAGCCGACAATGACCTCTTCAGCTTTTACGAACGAAACAAATAAGAACGATACTAGAATTGGATAGAGAATACGCATAACAGTCTGGGGTGGATTTTAAACGGAACCGACGGCTCACAAGTAGATACTGTTTAAGTGAGAACTGGCACAACTTAACTGACTCAAAGACACCAATGACAAGCCATTCCAGCAAAACTACGATTCTACAAACAACATAGCCTCAATCGATAAGGTTACATCATTGCATGCCGCCTCTGTTCGAGCATTTTAGGCGAAACAATTTCACGCACAGAATTTACTTACAGTGCGTCGTCATTTAAGTAAGACGATAGACTACCATAATGGTGTAACATGATACACCGAACCTGTAAATTGCCAGCATAGCGAATTCGTAGACTGTCGAGAGCTGCTCGAAATTCTGTAGCAGGCACACCTCCAAAACTGATGTGCGCTTCTTTACCGGAAAGCTTACTGGTCTCCATCGCCGGAGCAACGGAGCGAAACATCGATTGGTCTGCCGCGTATTTGATCTCATCGGCAACCAATAGAGCCATCGTGCCTGGATCCCTCCGATATGACATGATTCCGACCCAATCGACTCGATCCTGAATATGATATACAAAGCGTTTCGTGCTCCCCTCATAACGCAGTTCATGATCAGCCTTGTCCCACCAAAAAGGCACATCCACTGCTAGTTCTAGCTCAGGAGCTTCGGTATTCAAATACACCCGTGCCTCATCTAGAAAACTCAGATAATCGAACATGACCGTCTTACGCGACTCGCCCCCCTCCTTCCACTCAGCAGTTAGATAGGGTTCTACATCAAACTTAATGCCTAACAGCTTCGCGCCCTCCGGCAGTGCTTGATTAAAGGCAACGATGGCCTCAATCGCGGACATCGTGCGCATGTGATTCTCCGCAAAGAACATCTTCTTGTCGCCTCGCAAAGCATTCACCGTGATTCCGCGTTCAGCCGCTTCGATAATGAATTGCCTAAAGGCATCCGCGTTCGCGATCGCCCCATTACGTATACTCACATGCTGATCAATGTGCGTAATCCCCTCTCGCTCACAAAAGTCGAACATAATCACACGTGACTCGGGACGATCAAAATGAGCTTGTTTCCACGCCCACATGCCAAGATCGGACCGTGACTCATTGGCCACGCAAAAACTCCCAGCGATCATTAGACTCAAAGCTGCAAATAGTGATCGGATCATTACCATATTTAAATAACTAGTCCAAAAACTGAGCAAGGAGCTCAGCCAACGACTAAATTCATCTGACGACTTTTCAGAGTAATACCACCTCCCCTAACGCATGCTCTACTCATGAAACCGATTCTAGTATAGCGCCTCTGGGAGTCGATCTGAAAAGGTAAAGAGCTCCACTTCGAGATTCGAGGTTTGTTCCGCCCCATCACTTTTAGCCTGCCGACCGCCCTCGCGCAGCAGCGCGACCGCAGTCATACGGCTGTTTGGCAAAATCACCTTTGGGCTATTGAAAAACTGCTCCCATTCACCGCCCGATCGTTTGTAGACCGCAATGAGTCCAACCACTGGTCGACGGCCTTTATGTGCCACTGGTAATACTTCAAAACCACCGGGTTTGACTTTAACTACGTCGTCGGCGATTTTAAGCATGACTTCAACTGGCAACGAATTTACCAAACGTAGCTGACAATTTTCTTTCATTTTAAAAGAGTCATCCAGCACCGCCATAGACCATTTATTTGGGCTACATCTTAACAATGCCGTATGTGGATTTTCGACTGATCGAATAGACGCTGAAGCCACGCTCTCGTAGACTTCTTTGCCTTCGACCATCGTCTTCCGGTAAACGCTGACTTTTTGCCCAGCTTCCATTGCAACCTGAAAGTATCGACCAATTCGGTATGGCGTGATCTCCAAGCTAAGATAAGCACCTTCGCCGTTCATATAATACAGATCGGTGCCAGTGGTGTTGATTGCCAGAACGCGCATCGATGCAGTTTCCGCAGCGAAAGAGAGCGAGGCACATAAGAAGAAAAAAACTACGAATCGTGGGATCATAAATGCACTGGTTGTTTAAATTTCAGAGGGTTCGAGGAATCGATACTGAACAATCTCAAACTTTCGGCCTGCTAAAACATTGTTAGCGCCGAGATTAGAAGTCAGAGTATCAGGCGTATCAGTCGCATCGACATATTCAGGCATACGTTGCACGATCGCTTCGATGTAGCTCTCAGAGCGTATCTCTCCAGTGACTGGATCTTGAAAGGATCCATAGCTGCGGATTGTGAAAGTATCTGAGCGATTGGACAATGCGGGCGCGAGCGACTGAAGGAGATCGCCTTGCAAGACCCACCCTGGAACACTCGCAGCAGTTGAAGCCGCAGCTCCAGAAACCGTTGAACCATCACTCTCGTAGATCGCCCCCGTGCCAAGGTGCTGCTGTAGGCTAGCATCTCCGTCGCTCGAGCTATAGATATAGTGGCGATCCGCATTGGCTGCATCCACCTCATACTCTTCGATCTGGGCGATATCGACATTCACCACCCGATCAAGCGCGGCCTGAAGTGGACCGGATAAGCCTTGGTGAGCCAGTGGACCCGCATCATCGACCAACTTACGATTCACAAAATCAGACATGCTCAAAAATGGGCCACGTGCTTTGACTTCATCCACGATCGCTTCAGCCAATTGATACAGCTGAGAAGCTGCAGGATCGGTATCATCTGACTGTAAGTGACGCCAGCCCTTCCATGTGTCCTGTAAATCTTCGTCATTTAGTGCCACGGACTCAAGCGAAGTAGGATCTTGATACAACGACCTAGGAAACACGCCGCGCGTATCCGCTGCAGCAACATCTCCATATTCAACGCCCCTAAACGAGGATAACAAAGCATACCATGCCTCAACCGAAGTTGAATTCACATTGAATCCGCCATCAACATACAGTGCGTGGGCAGTTGCTGTCGCAGTTTCAGGCAACGCACTCAAGTCTGTTGAGCCATCGATTCGTTGCAGACGCCCATTTTGAAGACTCTCAGGATTTGTCGCGGAGCTCGGAGTATATCCTGAAAAGAAATAGCGATCAAAAAGTATATCGTTCAACACATAGGACCAGTCGACCAGTTGCCGTCCATCATCCGTCCGCGAAGAGATCGCTTCACGATTCACAAAGGGACTCGCATAACTCGAACCCATGGTGAATGTCGGCGTGTAGACCAACGAAGAGTCGTCAACTGTGTCGAGTGGATCATCACCGTCATCCCACTCAGTATAACCACTCGCATCAAAGTGTTGCAACTGCCCCACTGAAGTCAGGTAACTTTCACCGGTCGTAGCATTCTGTCGTGGTAAATCAAAAAGCATCACTTGACGCGGCAAACCAGTCGGTCGATCGCCCTGATACGAAACACCTGCTCCCCATGGGAATCCATACTCCCCGAGTGCTAGGTTATCAGATGCAGCGTCAGTCAATCCTGCGTAGACCCAAGCGCCATGATTTTGAGTCGTTAAGCGATACATGCCCTTATTCCAACTCTCTTGGAAAGGCACATCAGTCGCAAGGCTCGCGAAGCGCTTACCGCGCAGGTTGGTATCAGTCGCCCAGCCGTCATTCGTCGTAAACGTATCAGCATTTGCGCTTGTGTTTGCCGCGCTGAGTAAATTCAGAAAGATCGAAGACGCCGAAGGGTTAACATTCATCTTCTGCCATTGTGAAGTCGGCGGATTTGTCGATGCATTCACGATTAATGAATAATCTTGCGAACCATTTTGATAGAGACCATTGAAGCGACTCGTAGAACGTGGCAAAAAGGCACGATTCACAGGCCAATACCCCAATGCAGTGACTGACTTTGCCGTCCCGCACCAACTCGGCCCGATATGCTGAATAAGTTCCTCATCCGCAGGCACAGAATGACTCGTCAACTCTGGGATGCCGTTGACATAGGTTCTTACATATAGATTTGCTCCCTGAGAAAACTGCCATGCGAGTTTTGCAATACGTTGCTTTGTTCTCCCTCCCCAATAAGGGTTCAGGCTATCGTCTGTAATCTCCAAGACGTCTCCGGTTCGTGTGATGCCCGGATTGATACGAATGGTTGAAGCCCCAAGGTCGAAAGGCTCCGCATTCGGCGAGTCCAAAGGAGTGCCACGTGCATTCTCAACAAAAATAAATTGTTTCTCCGTATTGCTACTCGCACCTATGTTAAAGAACGCATAGTAGTCTTCCCCTCCAGCGAGGCCAGATTGAAAACTATAGTCATACGCGGGATCGTCATTGTAATCCAGTCCGTAGAGCTTCGACTGCCCTGGCGCTAGATTCACCTCAGGCACAGTAAATACCAGATTCCCCAAGAAATCGCGCATGTCAGCTTCGAAGGCTATAATCTGCCCTGCGTTGGGCCCTTCATCAACACTCAGCTCGATCTTCATCTCATCATCCACATCAAAGCGAATGCGGTAATTCTCTGCACGCAGTGTCACATTGTAAGGATTTGATAATACAAACCAAGGACGAATCTGATGATGGATCTGATAATTGCGCTCCGAAGGTAGCTGCGTCGATGCGGGGGACGCATCGAAGCCTCCCTGATCCTTGAGGGTCACTCCAAAGTTTAACTTCAGCATACTGAGCAACGGCGCCACACCATATTGATCTTCAGTATGTCCACGTGCCTGAACAGCCCCTGTCGACGCCTCCTGAGCAAGCCCGTTAAGCGATGCCAACTGCTCCCATGTGACACGTTCAAATTGAGGGTCCAAATCACTCTCATAATCTGTGCCTACTATGATTGCACCAGTGGGCGAACCGGTGCCACCATCCAAAATGTATGAGAGATCTTGCTTCAAGCCGCCGTGTTTCACGTCTGTCAACAGCGAGCGACTGGTCGCACTGATATCGTGAAAATTATCAGTGAGGACTGTCTCGAAACTTGAGTTGAGCACTGAAAATTGTTCACGACTTGTAATACGATCGAGTCCAGAGCGGAAGTCAGGATCATCGTATGTATAATCAGCCCCCATTGCAGCGAGCGATTCAATGCCCCAACGACCAGCCACACGTAAGCGGTCCAACTGCTCCACACTGTTATAGAGCGTGTCAGGTTCGGCCATATCGAAGCGCGCCTTCACACCCTCATCCCCCACCCACCATGCACATTCACCCGAAGTGCTACGATGCCCCTGGATCGGCAATGGCTCTGCGCGCACCTCAGGAACCAGTCCGGAATCACGCTCCGACACCAAGAGCGGCCACGTGGCATCCGGAGTCTGAGCAGGATCAAAGTTATCTGGATCGATCGAAGAGACGAGCCAATCAATGGGGGCAGTGGCAGTAGGATCAGTCGCATCCCACACGACGGTGTGATGCTCCAAAGAGCTGTCACTATCTGTAACCAGTTCACCAGTCGATGTGACACGTTGGTCTGGCCCTGCTGCGACCTGCAAACGCCCGACTGCCAGTTGTAGTCCTAGCAGTGCATTTTGTCTGGCAAGCAATTGCTCCTTACTTTGCTCCGCGACACTGGTTTCCACACGCACCAAGGTCGTGATGCTAAGCAACAGCAACAACACAAAGGCCATCAGGCTCAGCGCAATGACCAAGGCAAACCCTTGCTTCGACACATGGGTATGGGATGGAATGAATCGAGGTGGAGACAGCCATCGCTCCCGTGAGGCGTAAGAAATAGCATTCATAGTGGTAGAGTAGTATTAGGAGGGGATTGGGCAGGTCGCGCTCCCCCAATGCTCTATGCCACTATGGCTCAGGCATTCTAATACGAGAAGCGCGACCTATCAGCACACGTTAAACGCATACTTTTAAATAGTTGAGGGATATGTTCGTAGTTTATCACATGAACAACTACATTGCATTATACGTTGCGGTCAAAATGTCACTCAAACGGTATATTCTTATCAAACCGCGTCGACACATACATGACTCGCATACGACTCCAGTTGCATGCACCCTTCGAGCACCTCTCCGCTCGCCAAGTCACGTAAGCGGAGTTGTTTCAAATCAACTGTTTGTGACGTGCGTGTATAATTAAATAAAAAGGTCAGTGTGCCCTGACTTGATTGACGCTGACGTAGCACAACACCTTCTGGCAAGCATAGCTGGGTGGATAATCCGTGTGTTGCTAACACGGATTCGTAAAATGCCCTTAAGCTAGCATCGCCCAATTTCGCACCCAAATAATACGCCGTGCCTCGCCCACTACCGTTCGATGTAACCACGGGCGATCCTTTATAAAATTCAGAGCCCGTTCGTGCAATCACATCAGCCGATTCAGTATGTAACACTTCAACAATATCTGATGCTACGCCCGGATACGCTTTCCCCGAATCATGTTCGACCAACACTTCCGTCTCGTCGTGCAGATAATCGACCTCCTCATTCCAGATGCCGAAGGTCTGGCGCAAGCCCGCCCCAGGAAAGCCGCCAAGGTGGCAGCGATTCATCTCATCGACATAAGCAGTCAAATAGCTGCCGATTAATACGCCACCCTGATCAACAAAAGCCTGCAGGCGTTTACCCAATGATTCGGACACCATATACAGCGCGGGGATCACCAGCACCTTGTAATCGGCAAACTCAGACTGAGCGCTCAGCATATCGACCGACTGCCCAGCAACCGTCAACGCGCGATAATGCGCTTGGCACGCCTCGGTATATACATCCGAGGGATACGGGTGCACCGGTTCCGACTTCTTGGGACCACATGAGGCATTCAGTGCCCAGCGACTCTCCCAATCATACACGATTGCGATAGCTGCCTTCGGTAACTCCTGCCGGCAAATCGATTCGAGCGAGGCGAGTTCGCGGCCAACGGCCGCACACTCTTGATACACCCGTCCACGGTCGCTGCCCTCATGGTCGACCACTGCACCATGATATTTTTCAAAACCACCGCGCCCCTTGCGCCACTGGAAATAATGAATGGTATCGGCACCATTGGCGACCGCCTGTAGCACCTCTTGCCGATGCACGCCCGGACGCTTCAACTTATTGATCTGCCCCCAGTTCACCGAACTCGGCGAGCACTCCAATAACATCCACGGCTTACCACCGCTCATGCCGCGCATCATACTATGAATGAAATCAGAAGCAATAGATTGCTTCCACGTGTGCTCCCGATCATCTGGCATCGGATATAAATCATTCGAGATCACATCCAGATGCTCCGACCATTGCCAATAATTCGTGCCCTCGTGCGTGCCCATATAGTTAGTGGTGCATGGCACATTCGGCGTTAACTCACGCAGCGGATTCATCTCGTTTAGAATGAAAGAGACATGCTGGTCATTGGTAAATCGCAACCAGTCCAACCCCAGTCCATCGATACTCTCATCAAAAGTCGGCACTTGGCTCCAGTCGGTAAAGGTATGATTCCAGAAGTTCGCCCACCAAGCCTCGTTCAGTGCTGTAAGTGTTTGGTATTTTTCTTTCAACCACGCCTGAAAGCCCGCTCGGCAAGTCGCACAATGACACTCGCCACTAAATTCGTTCCCCACATGCCACAGCGCCAGTGCAGGATGATCTTTATAGCGCTCAGCCAAGGCTCGGTTCATTTGCGCGGCCTTCGCACGATACACCGGCGAACTCATGCAGTGATTATGGCGGCCACCGGATCGATCACGGATGCCATCCTGATTCACACGACGCACCTCCGGATATTTCTCCGACAGCCACATCGGCTTACTACCACTCGGCGTGGCCAAGAACACGAACATACCTTCCTCGGCAAACCGATCCATCACCCGATCTAACCATTCAAAAGTATAGCGCCCCTCTTCCGGTTCCAGTGCTGTCCATCCAAAGATACCCACAGAGGCAGAGGTCACGCCCGCCTGTTTCATCAGCTCGATATCACGCTCTAGGACCTCCGGTGAATGCTGCCATTGGTCCGGATTATAATCTGCCCCATAAAAGAGTTTCGTTTGCTTGGGAATGCCTACCTTGGGTGTGATCATGATATTAATTATAAAAGAAAAATAGGACAGTCACTGAAGTGATCAACTGTGGACACCATCGAGTCCAAAGGCAGCCCATCAATACCTGCTGCTAAATGATACTTAACCTGATCGATAACACCCATGACAAGGTTATCCCATATATCTACGATCCTACAAACACTTTAGCCATGCCCAATAACACAGATATCATCTCTTACACTCGATGAGAAACTCCCCTAATCCCGATGCAATCCAAGTATACGATACACAGATAAGGACTCACACCACTGAGACAAAAAAAGGCCGCCTGCCACATGTGCAGACGACCTTACCCTATATAACCCTGAAATATAAATTATTTGCGACGGCGAACCATGACCGCAGGTAGTGCGAGTGCGCCTGCAATCAAAGCGTAAGTGCCTGGCTCGGGAATCGCAGTCGCCTGGAAGTATTGTGTTTGCGACGATTGAAAACCACCTGCGGCATCTAACAGCTCCGCATAATACCCAACGGCTGTTACGCCTGTCATGTCAATTGCAGCTACCGAACCTAATATTCCAGTGTTATTTAAACCATTCTGCACAGTGAAGTTATTCCACGTCAGTGTCGATGCAGTCACAGTCGATGTGCCGACATTATCGAAGAACCCCGCCATAGATGTGGCATCACTCACATAACTAGATGCGCCCTTTTGTATAACATACCGCCACACTGCGCTGGCAGCTCCAAATGCAAGGGTCTCAATCGAAAGTGTATCCAATTCGACATTTGGAACATCCCATAAGATCATACCCGAATAGAGTGCAGTCGTATTGTGTCCAAAAACAATTCGGTCACCATCAGCATTGTTCTGAACTGACCTTGTATTAAAAGCACTGTTCACACCGCCAAAGACTGGTGTCGAGTTAGCCCCCGGTGTATTGTAATAAGCTGCACCTACAGTCGGATTCACAGCAGTCGTAAAAGACGTGCCAAGTGACATGTTTTGGTTACCGCTAACGATATTTGTATCCCCACCGCTAGCGCCCCATTCAGCGACGACAGCTTGCGCACTCGCGGAAGCAACCAGCCCAAGGGCTAGCAGTGTGGTAGTTAGGAGTATTTTTTTATTCATAATTTTATGTGGGATTAATTTGGTTTATGATGAATAGCGCAAAACACAAAGGGGCCCTGCGCTGAGGCTTCAATAACTACCTAATAATCAATCGATTCAAGCGGATTCACCCAAATAACCGAAGGGCGAACGTTTTCGACAAACACACGAACATTTCATGGATTTAGAGGACAACCTAAGCCGACGTGAATTGAATCGCCTAGGTCGCTGAGAGCACAGAGAGGCAGAGGAGGAGCAGTCAATATTTACCAAAACTCAGCGCCCTCAACCGAAGCGGGCGGTTCATTCACTTCAGAGTCATTATTCTAAAGAGATTGAAGATTCAGTTACACGTCGTGCTGAATAAGCGTTAATAAGTGGTTCTATGCACCCACTCCCCGGTAAATGACGAAGAACCTTTTTTTATCATGCAATGGCATAGGAAGAAAACCAGCCACGACGACGCAGGACACATCATCCGACTCAAACAGGCCCGCCACAGACAAGATGTTCGCGAAGTCGTATAAGTTCACAGCCAAACCTGAATTTCACAGATTATTGTTGGCCAACCATCGCCTTTTCGTTCGTTTCGATGTATATCTGACAAGTCGCCCTGCGACCATATTTCAACATAGACGGACCACTTATGAAACAGCCCAACCTTATTATTATTTATGCCGACGACCTCGGCTTCGGTGATCTCACTTGCTACGGCGCATCCGAATTACCGACACCGCACCTCGACCAAATGGCCGACGAAGGCATGCGCTATACCAATAGTTACGCGACCGCAGCCACTTGCACTCCGTCGCGCTACAGCCTCCTCACCGGTGCCTATCCATGGCGCAATAAAGATGCACAAATTCTACCGGGCGATGCGCCGATGATTATCGGCAAGGACGAACGCACCCTCCCCGGCACACTGCGCACAGCAGGCTATAAGACGGCCGTCATCGGCAAATGGCACATCGGCCTCGGAGATGGAACCGTTGACTGGAACGGCAAGATCAGCCCTTGCCCGCTCGACGTAGGCTTTGATCAGTCCTATGTCATGGCAGCGACCAACGACCGCGTGCCATGCGTGTTTGTCGATGGGCGTGTCGTTGACAACCTCGACCCGAACGATCCGATCTCTGTCGTCTACGGCGGCGAAAACCCTTTCCCCGAAGTCCCGACTGGCAAAGACAACCCTGAGCTGCTGACCATGAAGCACAGCGATCAGCAGCACTACGATACAATCGTCAACGGTGTCGGGCGTATCGGTTTTTGTCGTGGCGGAAAGTCCGCAACATGGGACGACGAAACCATGACCGAAGTATTCCTCGAACGCGCAAAAAACTTCGTCACCGAGAACAAGGAGCAACCCTTCTTTCTTTACTACGCACTACACCAGCCACACGTGCCGCGTATCCCGAGCCCACGCTTCGCAGGGGCCACCGGTAAAGGACCACGCGGTGATGTGATTGCCGAACTTGATTGGTGCGTGGGTGAAATACTCGCACACCTTAAAGCAGAAGGACTGGACGAAGATACGGTTGTTGTTTTCTCCAGCGACAACGGACCAGTGCTAGATGACGGCTATGATGACAACGCTCACGAAAAGTGTGGCTCACACAAGCCGACAGGCCCCTTACGCGGCGGCAAATACAGCATGTTCTACGGCGGCTCACGCGGGC